>Ga0068872_10000660_pt1 | contig 29181 bp, 11 predicted proteins | sample NOAtaG_7_FD_66441 | JGI IMG/M metagenome (GOLD analysis project Ga0068872, IMG submission 66441) | Freshwater lake microbial communities from Lake Erie, under a cyanobacterial bloom - NOAA_Erie_Diel1S_2200h metaG | ecosystem: Environmental > Aquatic > Freshwater > Lake | place: USA: Ohio, Lake...
GATCGCCGCAACCGCGCACTTGATCACCTGTTGGCTCGATTCGGTGAGGAGTTTTTGGCAGATGCCTACCATGCCATCATGCGCAATGCGGTGGAGGACCACCAGGAGAAATTCGAACATGAGCTCATCAAGTCCAAATTGAGATTTTTGAGGAACGTGATCGAGTTGGGTCGCGACCGTGGCAAAGGTGTCAACTACCTTCAGCTTCAGTTGGGACAGGGGCCTTTGGAGTTGGATGCCTATCAATCAGCTCTTCAAAAAAGGCTAGCCATGTTGTTCAACATGCGTGACCACCAGCATTTGTCACTTTCCGATAGCATTCGGGAGGCAGATGGTGTCGCGCTGGGCAAAAAGAAAACCAAGTCCGAAGACAAAAAACACGCGTTTCAATTCAACGCCAAAAACCAGGATGTTCTTTCGGCCGTCCTTTCAGAAGGACTGAATCGGGAGCAGTTTGCTGTAAGGGAAAACCCCAAAAAACAGGGTGAGTTCCAAGTGTATTTCTCCGGCTTGCTAGGCAAGGGAGGCTCCGAGCCAGTGTTCGTGGCTGATACGAGGGAAATCTGTGATGCGGCCATTACTGCCCTCATCAAAAAAATACGTGAACTCAATGCACGGACCGAGGGATTTCACTTGGTCGAACACGTCCTTTTGCGTCCGGTCGGCAGCATCATGCATACATACTACGTGGTGCAGGAAGGTCGGATTTACCTGGAGTCGCCCGTGGTTGACCGCGATGATTACGAATATGAGTTCAAGGAATTGCTCATGACCCGAGGCGACGACCCAGATCATTACATCACGATGGGAAGTAGGGAAGAAGGGTATACCCTGGTTCTGACTGGCGAAGATGGATCGGTAATTGCTTTCAAGGAAGGTTATGTGGATGAACTGTCCGCAGAACGTGAGCGCGACCGAATCGTTTTGATGCTGCCCAACTTGGGTGACAATGAAGACATCGGTTTGAGCATCCGGAAAGAGCAATACATCCCCAAAGGCGCCTTGTTGGCAGATGATTTCTATTCCTTGCACCTCTCTGCTGTGCTTCCTGCATGGCCAATCCGGTTCCGGAACGAGAAATTCCGCGCATTGTTTGAGCAAGTCCTCAAACTGAATGTGCCTGCACATACTGTTGCCAAATGCTTTTGGATCGATTTGGCAGAAATGGGCGATTTCGAGCGGGTATACCTCGAATGGAGAGCAGAAAAATCCCAAATGATGCCCAAACAACCATTGTTGGATGAATTGTCTTGGTGCTTGGTCATTCTGCTCAAATTTTTCGATGATCCCTACGATCCCTTGGTCTTGAAGGAACTTCCTGCCTTGCGTGACAAGCACGGACTTTCGATGAAGTTTGCCAATGAAGGCGCATGAGCCTCCCCATCAAATCCAAAAAGTAAGGCTGGAATTTGAAATCGAGCGCGAAAGCGAGGCGGTTTGGTTTCAAAATGAAATGTCAAGATTGTTCCATGCCCACCTGTCGAAGGCAATAGAGCGGGTCTTGGATGAATTTGACGTACCCGGTTATGTGATCCGTTTGGATTCCCTGGATCTTGATTTGGGTGTTGTGGCGGTCGACCACATGGACCATAAATTGCCCAAACTGCTGGAAGATGCCCTCCGCAAGGCTCTCCGTGACAAATTGGGTACCCCTACCCGTAAACCGCCCACCGTAGCCTCCACACAGGCGCAGGTTTTGCCGTTGGCCTCCGCTAAAATCGACATGTTGAGGGCCTTCTTGCTCACAGGCAATGCCACTACCGGGTACAAGGTGCAGCACAAATCCATGGAGGAATTGTTCCAATCCGTGGCAGAAGAGGCTGCCGATGAGGTCAAATCCATGCTTTTGGAGGCATTCGGGCAGAATCCAATCGTCCTCACCCGAATTGCAAACCAATTCCATGGCAGGAGCTTCGAACTGATTTACAAGATGTTCGTGCCTGCCTACCAAGCTTTTTTGATTTCCCAAGAAAAAGAAACGGTGGCATTGTTGGTGAGGCATGAAAACCAAGGCCTGACGTTTGTCCAAAGGGAAGTGAGGAAGGCTATTTTGGGATATATCCTGAATTTAGGGACCAAGCAATTCGAGATGCCGGGGTTCAAGGAGGCACTCAGGAGCCAAATGGAAACTGCCCTCGGACCCGGCACCCGGGCCGCATTGGAATCGGAAGAATCTTCTGATCCACTCGAGTCATCATCCGGCAGGAGACTCGAAGCTTCTGTAAAGGCCTTGCAAAACTTCTTAAGGTCCAAGTCCAACCCGACCGGCAAGTCCGAATTGTTGGCAGCCTGGGAAAAATTGAGCCTCGAGGATCCCAAACGCTTGGCTGCCATCATCCGAGCTAACCAAGGCTCCTTGTCCCAACTTCAGAAACTCATGGAGTTGTTGCCCGATGTTTCCACCGCTGATTTCCTGGTCCGGGTGTTGCCATCTTTCGCTCCGGTCTTATCCCTGGTGCTGGCCGAGGTTGTTTCCATTTTCCAAGCCTATGCCGCCCCGAAATCTGGTATTCAGGATGTCCGCTCCCTGACCTTGGCACAATTGGTGATGTATGCCAGCGAAGTTTCCACCAAGCCACAATCTTTTTCGGTTTCAGAAGCGGTCAAACGAGTGGGACAGGCGGTGGTGCGTCGACCCGATATTCCGGAGCCCCTTAAAAAGGCGTTGCAAACCAACGAATTGCCCTCATTGGCGGAAGTGGTAAGGATGGATCCGACCCAATCCATGCAGCCTGCCAAGCAAGAGGAAAGAGAAACTGTCACAGAAACGGCACCTGAAACCATTCAATCCAGGTTTGAGCCGGCAGGGGCTCAGGATTTGGACTTGATGGAATTAGAGCTTCAAGATCCGGAAATCAAACGCCGCTCGGAGGAGAAAAGCAGGTTGAACCAACAGGACTTCCAATTCAAGTCCGAGGAAGAAGCGTCCCTCGAAAAGTTACAGGAAGAGGTCCAGAGGCAATCCGACGATGCTCAAAAGCCCAAGATTTCCGAGGAGGATTCTGCAGGTGCTGAAAAATTGAAAGAGAAAGCGCTCCCGCCACCTACGAAGGAGACTATTGGGGGCGAGGAGAAGGCGGCAACTTCTTCCGGCCTGGAGGAGGTAGAAATTCCGCAACAGAAAATCTCGCGGCCAACCGAGGTGCCGGTTTCGGATAAGGACGAAGTCGCCCATTATTTGGAAACCATCTCCGGGAGGGTGGCCTACCTGACGCATTATGCCAAGCACGGAACAGAACCTTGGTGGGCTGGATCTCCCGATTTGTCCAGGGTGGAGCTGTATTTCTCTGCACTTTTGGCTGTTGGATTCGAACCCTTGAAGGAGGCATTCGTTCGATTGGCCGCTTCATCCCTGCCCGCACAATTGGACGAAGCTGTGGCCCGCATGCACCGTTTGGTCGGAAAGCGATTGATTGTGGAATTCATCTCCAAACTCTTACCCGATGCGGGTGGTTTGTCGGCTTTGATTTCGGAGGTCATGGATGGCTTTTTGGATACCCATGGCAATGAATTGTCGCTTCCCGTCTACATTTCGCATCCCAAGGACCTCCGTCTGCACCACAGCCTGAAATTTGCGTTGGAGTATCAAAATAGTTCCCCTTCGGCGCAGACCATGGTGCGCTACGTCTTGAAATCCTTTTCTTTCGCAACGGGGAAATCGGTTTTCGACCTTGGCCGTGACATGGTGGCCTGGCTGGACGAACGCATCGGGAAGGGTGACAGGAGATACATCGTCCTCAAAACCATTTTGTCGACCTCCGCCCTTGATTTGAAAATTCCAGAACCTGTCCAACTTCAACCTGCCCCTGCTGAAATCAAGTTTCGGATTTGGGACCGAGGAGGTGAAGCAAATGCCATCGCCAAGGAGGCCGCCGAGACATCAAAGGAAACACCTACCATAAAAGACAGGGAAATAGATTCCCAAGATTCGAAGGATACTCCGCCAAGTGCTTTGATTGCTCCGGGTGGAAAAGATGAAAGTGAAGCATCGGAGCCCATGGACGAGGCAGCCGAGCGTGGGTCGGAGAGGGACGAATCTCGAACATCACCGCTGCCGGAAGCACTCCTTTGGCTGGAGTCCCCTTCCGAGGGCGTGAAAGTGCTGAAATACTTTTTGGAGACAGGTGCGATTCCGGGAGATTACCCCATTCCGGTCACCAAACCACAATTGGAGGAAATGATTGGTTACCTTCTTGAGGCGGAGCCTGCTAGTTTGGCAGCGATGCTCAAGAAAGTGATGTCGGACCGTTCCATCCGATTGAGGTTTTGGAGGGAGCTGCCCGCTTGGTACGACAGGATTTTACTGGTATTGATGCCCGAAATGGGGGTGGCTTTGCTTCCTTTTGTTCAAACCATGGCGGAGTTGAGTGCTTTCACCTCCTCTCCAGTTTCGAAATCTATGGTGATGGAACACGCCCTGGCTTATGTGTTAAGGGTGAAAGCCGCCATATTCTCTCCCTTGGATTACATCAGGAGCTTGGTTCAATATGCCTCCAAACAGGGCAGTTTGGATGCCCGTGCAGTGGTGAATTACTTCGAAACCCGCTTGGAACAGACCAATTTGCCAACCAAGTTCGCCCTGCAGCAGGTTTTCCGTACCATTCGCTCAACGTACACACCGCCCCGAGTGGCCGATTCGGGTGCTTCGACTGCCAAGCCTGCGCCCTTCCGACCCTTGCAGGACGAATATTTTGTATCGAATGCGGGGGTTGTTTTGTTGTGGCCCTTCTTTGGTCAGTTGTTTGGTTTCATGAAATTGCTCAAACCCGACAAAAAGGAATTCGTGGACGAGTTATCTCAAGCCAAGGCAGCCCATGTGATCCAATATTTGTTTTCCCAAGAAATCAATGTCCCCGAGGAAAACATGGTACTCAACAAGGTATTGGTGGGAATGAGTCCCGAAGACCAGCTGATGGAAATCGACCCCTTGACCCAAGAAGAAATGGATTTGGTCGCTGAATTGCTAGGGGTGGCTGCCGAAAGGTCGGGATTGGTCAAAGGGCCACATGGTGATGCGCTCCGGGAAACCTTCATGGACAGGGAAGGCAGACTGAAAAAAGAAAAGGAAGGTTGGAGTTTAAAGGTGCAATCCAAGGCTTACGATCTTCTTTTGGGCCGGTTGCAGTGGGGGTTGAATCCTGTCCGGATGCCGTGGCTGAAGCTAAAGTTCCAGATTGAGTGGAGGTAAAGCTGCAAGGCTTCCATTGGCTTGGGTAATAAAAAGTCGTAAATTGCTCATCCAAGTCTAGTTTACGGAAACTGTTTGGTGCCCCCTCTGAAAATCAACTTTGTATGTCAGGAACACAGACCGAAAGAATAGAAAACCTTTCTGCTTTGGAATCCAATGCAGTGGTTTTGCGTGCGGAAATGACCTGGCTCAAACAGTTTTTGGATGCCCGTATCAACCTCTACTTCGGCCAGCCATCAGAATTCAGCAACGTTTGGGACATTCCGGCTCCAGATTTGGACCAACATCCGTCCATTTACAGCAAGTTTGTTCGCAGGTACAACATGTCGGTGCAAGAACGTATCGTGTTGTTGTTGGCGTTGGCTCCACACGTTGCTCCCCAATTGCTTGATTGCCTGTTTGTTCGCAATGAAATGAACGGTCAGGTTTTCACCGAATTCGGTGGATTTAAGGGCAATGTCCACCGGGGTTTCCTGCCCACCATTGAAACGGCGGCTTTTGTGTTGGCGGCCAATGACCTCACCCGTCGTTTTCAGGTCATGGAGCTATTCGATGAGGATTATTACCTCGTCAAACAAAAAATCTTGGTATTGGACTATGAACGCTCCAAGGAGCCCAATTTTTCAGTCCCTCTTCAAATGGGAAAGGAGTTTCTCACCTACCTGACCTCCGGGGCTCCTTTCAAACCGATTTTCAACAGCGAGTTTCCAGCTCAGCGGGTCACGACTAAATTGGATTGGGAGGATTTGGTATTGGAGCAAGAAAGTTGGGAGCGCATCCACGAAATCCTGAACTGGCTCAATTACCAAAAACGAATCCTGGATGATTGGGGCCTCCGAAAAATCATCAAGCCAGGGTATCGGAGTTTGTTTTACGGCCCGCCCGGTACAGGTAAAACCCTTACGGCATCCCTCATTGGCAAAAGTTCTGGTTTGGATGTGTACCGCGTGGACATTTCCAAGGTGGTGAGCAAATACATCGGTGAAACGGAGAAAAACCTCTCCAACATTTTCGACTACGCGGAAAACAAGAATTGGATCCTTTTTTTCGATGAGGCGGACGCCCTGTTTGGGAAGAGAACGGCAACGTCGGATGCGAAAGATCGCTACGCCAACCAAGAGGTTGCATATTTGCTTCAAAGGATCGAGGATTTCCCCGGCGTGGTGTTGCTATCAACCAACCTTAGGTCCAACATCGACGCGGCCTTCATGAGGAGGTTCCAGTCCTTGATACACTTTCCTGTGCCGGATCCTCCCCAACGATTGCGACTGTGGAGGCAAGCCTTCGAACGTACTCCCTTGGATTCTGCTGTTGATTTTGGACAAATTGCCAAAGAGTTCAAACTTTCTGGGGGTATGATCATCAACGTCCTGAGGTTTTGTGCCTTGACTGCCGTGACCCGTGACCCGAACATCATCTATCAGGAAGATATTTTGGAAGGCATCAAGGCCGAATTCCGCAAAGAAGGCAAAACTGTTTGATTCATGGCCAAGCGGAAAAAGCCGAAAATCGTTTACATCAACGAGCCAGGGCAGGACCCTCCCTTGCCTTTGAAGGAAAATTCAGGGCCGGATGGTTTGGAGGCAGTCAATCCTGTGGATCAACCCATTTCTGGCGCCATTGCAAACGGAATGAAACGTTCTTGGAATTGGTTGCTGACCTTTGCCTTCAGTTTGATTTGTTTGGTGGTTTTGGCCGCCTTCATCCTAATTCCCTCAGATTCCAGTCGTTTGCCCAAGGCGGCGCCCCAGGAGGCTTTGCCCAATTGCTTGGGATTTCATCCGGATTCTTCTTGGGGGCACCCTTTACATGAATTGGAATGTACGTCCGGCTCCTTGTCTGAGGGTCAAACCTTGGCTGATCTGCTCCTGACTTGGCGGGTGGATTACCGTCGGGTGATCGAACTTTTGCAGGTGTTGGGTGAGCAGCAAATGCCACAAATGAGCCAAGGTAACCCTTATGTACTTCTTCATTCCAAAGGAAATCCGTTTGAAGGAAAGGTGTTTTGCTACGAACCCAGCCCCGACAAGCATGTTTTGCTGAACTTGGACGGTGTACCTGCGGTCCAGCTCAGGATGAAAAAAGTGGTCAGGCACGAGAAGAAAGTCACTGAAGTGGTCATCAAGACCACCCTTGCAGAAGAAATGTTCAACCGGTCCTTTGGACTGAAAATGACACGGGATTTGGAAGAAGCCATGCGCCATAAATTGGACCTTTTTTACCTTGAGCCCGGCGACCAATTCAGGTTTTTGTACGATGAAGTGGAGTATGAAGGTGGCCATGTGGAGGTGGGTAAAGTACTTGGCTTGCAATTCAATGCTCCCGGAAAACATTTGATGGCTTTTTATTTCCCCGACGAATGGAAGCCCGGATATTACGATTTGGATGGTAGGTCCATGGATGGTGGATTCCTGATGGCTCCTCTAGAATTCGGACGTCTCACCTCGCCTTACAACCCCATGCGGCCTGACCCGTTCAGTGAAACTGGGGAAATCAGGCCCCACCTCGGAACGGATTACTCAGCCCCGGAGGGCACGCCGATTTTGGCAGTTGCGGATGGTACGGTGATGGAAGCAGAATTCAGGGGCAACAATGGGAATTATGTGAAACTTCACCATTCTGCCGAAATCCAAACCCAATACCTGCACATGTCGGCCTTTGCTGAAGGAATCGAGCCGGGAGTCGAGGTCAGGCAAGGTCAGGTGATTGGCTACGTGGGTAGTACAGGTAGGTCCACCGGTCCGCATGTCTGTTACCGTTTTTGGAAAAACGGCCAGCAGGTAGACCACAGAAAGGAAACTGACATCTTGTTGCCAGTTGCATTGGACACCGAAACGCTGATGCGCTATCAAATGCATCGTGACTCCCTCATGATGATGTTTGGAGGGATATGAGTCGCGGAGTGGATTTGTTTGCCCGCGAATCAGGCTGGAAAGTGGAAACCCTCCAATCCGCCACGATATTGGTGGCAGGGGTAGGGGCATTGGGCAATGAAGTGCTGAAAAACCTTGCTTTGTTGGGTGTGGGTCGACTGATTTTGGTCGATTTTGACCATGTGGAGCATCACAATCTATCCCGGTCTGTGCTGTTTCGCGAATCATCGGCACATCATCAACTGCTGAAAGTGGAGGCAGCTGCCGAGGCCCTTATCAATCTGAATCCCTCGATAGATGTGGTGATGATTCCCGGCGATTTGGCTACAGATTTGGGTTTGGCCATCTTGTCCGAGGTGGATTTGGCTTTCGGTTGTCTGGACAACAGGTTGGCCCGCTTGTATCTGAACAGGCTATGTTGGAAGGCGGGGATTCCTTGGGTGGATGCAGGGATTTTACAACTCGGCGGACAGGTTTGCAGCTATGTTCCGGGCGATTCATGTTATGAATGCCAACTTTCATCGTCTGAATGGAGTGACATACGGGCGAGAATGGGTTGCGCCGATGTGGCCCGTCAGTATATAAATTCAGGCAGGATGCCTACCACCCCAATTGCGGCCTCCATCATCGGCGGGATTCAAGTACAGGAAGGGTTGAAATTGCTGCATGAATCCGCTGCCAACAGGAGAGGGGGTGTGATGTTCTCTTATGAGGGAGCAACCCTTCAAGCGGGCCAGTACCAACGATTGGGCCTCAAATCAGATTGCTTGGCACATTATGACAAAATCATAACCGTTCAGGCGGAAACCATAAGCCATCAGTCCACCCTCGCAGAAGTTTTCACCTACTGTTCAAATGTATTGGGCCTGGTGAATCCCAAATTGCGCTTGGGCCATGATGTTTGGAAGATCCAGTTGAAGTCGAAAGGGAGAGCAGTATTAGTGCCAAAACACAGGATAGATGGTCGTTTGTTGAAGTGTTTGGGCATGGATGCCAACCTCCCCTTTGTAGCGGAAAGAGGTGCTTGGGTGCATGAAATCGATTCAGGATCGGATTGGTTGGGACTTCGGCTTTGGCAATTGGGGATTTCGTTTGGAGGAGCATTGGAAATCTTGGGAACGGATCGCCCGGTTTGGATTGGATTGGGCCAAGATTTGCTTCAGCTTTGTGCCGTGGACGGTGTTTTCAAAGTCCCCGATCCTTGGAGGGACTTTTCGGAAGCTGAATTGCAGGACGTTTTGGAAAGGTCGTGAAAATGACCACAAAAAATAGTGGGCTTAGCGGGAATTCAACTTTTTATTTCTATTTTTAGGCGACTTGAACCAACCCTCAAAATTGGCTTGAATCAGGCCCTCTAGGGGATATTTTGCGGAGACTTTTTTATGGACGAATTGGTAATCGTTAACGTGTTGATTCCTGCCATTGGCACGGACGTGGATGTGGAATTGCCGCTATCTGCCACGCCGATTGATATCATCAACACCTTGCTCGAAAAGGAGGAACTGAATATCCCAAAGGATGATCCCAGTTCCATGAATGGTGAATCCCAGGCCATTGAATACAAGATTTTCAAGCGCGAAAAGAACAAGCGCATCGAAATCGATCAAGATAAGCCGCTGGAAGAGCAAAATATTCTCAACGAGGCCAAATTGGAAATGGTGCGGATTTATGTCCCTGGATGAGTTTTTTCCATTGGGTTGAACCAACCTGAGGTTCCTCTCACAAACGAAAATCACCTACTTTATGCAATTGGATGGAAAAGGGTGGCGAAGCCATTACGACGAAATAGGAGGTCGATTCGACCCCTTGGATCGTCGTTTGATGCATGAGCACCTCCTTCTGATTGATTTGATGGAATCCGATGATGATTTGGATTGTGGTGTCATTGAAGCTGAAACCATTCCCCCAAGGGCCTACAGAATCGTTTTCCGCAACTTGCCCACCTTCGTCAACATTCAACCCGACCAATCCCCCGTTTTGGCCTCCGAGCATGTCATGGAGCTTCACCTTCCTGTTGGATACCCCATCGATGCCCCGGTTTGCTACATGGTCAGTGCAGCTTGGCACCCCAACATCCAACATGAGACAGGCCCCTACCAAGGACGAATCTGTGGGAACACGGAAGGCTTCGGCTCTTTTTTTTCGTTGGATGATTTGGTACTCCGGGTCAGGAGCATGTTGCGCTACGAGACTTATCATGCGGAGATGAGGTTTCCATACCCGGAAGATGAGCATGTAGCGCGATGGGTGCGCGAAGTTGCCGAACCAATGGGATGGGTCAAGGCAGGCAGGGGTATTTCCCTTCCGATTGAATGGCCACAAGGTTGGCAATCTATGTTGAAAACAGAGAACAGGATGAAAGTCCGTGTTCATTCATGATAGCTTACAAGATGAAGTGTTTGAGGTTCATATTGCTGTTGTTGATTTCACTTCCCATTTGGGTGAGTGGTCAGACTCGTGAGCCGTGGAAAACAACCATTGAGATCAAGGACCGCCGGAAAAATAACGAAACCCCCGTTGTGGCCAAGGCCACCCTTTCCGCTTGGTGGATGACCTCACGATTGACCAAAGGAGACCCGATTTTACGGGGTTCAGATGGTTTGCCGGAGCCGATTCAGTTCCAAGGACAGCTGGAGAGTTACATCAAATTCAAAATCGAATCCATTGAGTTCGTCGATCCCAAATTCGATAAAACGCCAGAATTCAAGGTCATCATGCGTAGCATGTGGGTGGACATGTCGCCTAGACCCTACGAAGAAAAGCGCGGTGATTTGGCTGGCCTTTCAGACGCTCAAAAACGGAAACTGTTTGTAACTGCTCCCAACATGGAGCACGAATACAACGACTCCCTTCCGCCTCCTATTATTTTCAAGATCGACCGGAGCAACCGATACACCTTCACTTTGGGCTTCACAGCTTTGACCACTGAAACGGTTAAAGAAAAACCGTGGCCCTTCAGTTTCACATTCGTAGTGAATGGTCTCCTACGCAACGGTGAAGGTTGGGGAGAACCTGAGGAACCGGTTGTGAAAGAGACAGTTGTGGTGGTGGATACACCCAAAACCAAAGCCCCAGAGCCGGAAGTAGACACGGACGAGATCGATGCTGCCGTGGCCCGTGCCATTGCAGAAGAGGATGTGGAGACGTTGAAAGAGCTCATGGGTGAATATCCCAAGGTTCAAAGCGTCATCGATGCGAAGCCTTACTTGGAATTGGCCATGCGCCGGGAGCTCATTGACTCCTCCACTTACTTGGTCGATATTTACTACAAAAGATTCAGCCGGGCACTCCCCACCAAGGAGGATTTGTCCCTTGCGATGTCACATCGTGGACAGCCTTTCCCTTCCGATGGTGTTCTGTTTTGGCGCGAAGGGAAGTTGTATGCCAGACCTCCTAGGGACTCCACAACCTATCGCCTGACGGCCACCCACAATACCACGCCTGAAAACAAAGCCTTTGCCGACCTCAACAGCAACAAGGACTTCATCACATTTTCATATGTTGATACTTTGGAAGGCGAATATGTCCGCTTCAGGATAAACGGTGGGAAACGCCCATATGCCTTGCACGCCCAGATGGTCACCGGTGATTATGTGATTGACATTGAAGGCCTCATCAAAGTCGATGGTGATACACTTATTTCCAAGGACCGGATTGCCCGCCTGTTGAGAATCAAGGAGGAAGGGGATTTTCAGTTTTTCGTTGAAGATTCGGACCAGCTTAAAAAGACCGGTGTCGGGACAGTTCACATCATCCCTCCGCCCCTGATTCCTCCGATTGTTTGGTACATTTCGGGAATCCTTTCACTCCTAGGGTTCATCATTTTCCTGATTTGGCGCCGTGAAAAGCGCCGCAAGGACGAGGAAATGGAAAAATTGTTGGCTTCTCGTGGGGGAAAAGACCCCCGGGTGAAACGCAAACCCAAACCAGACCTAAAAGAGTTCTGGAAAGAAACGGCAATTTCTGAGCTTTCTTTGCACAAAAACTTCATCCGAGACGTGAGCACCTACCTCAAGGAGCGGCCTCGCAACCGCAAGGCCGACGTTTCCATGATTGAAGGCGTGATTTTGGGCACTGTTTTGAAGTTTGACTTTGAAACGGAGCAATATGAGGTCAGGTTGGATAAGTTCAGGGCCATGGACGCCATGCCATTGGACTATTACGAAGAAAAACCGGGCATGGACCGTTGGCCAGCCATTCGTGAAATATCCCAAGACCACAAGGATTTGGTGAAAATCGGATGGCTGCAAGTCGTGAACGGTCGTGCCATGGCTTTGCAAACGGAAGATTTGAAGTTCATGGATGAGCAATTCAGTGAATTGTTCCAACTGTGCCTTAAAATCGACATTGAAGGCAAAGAGCGTTATTGTGGCTTTTTCACCCGTACGGTGTCGGGAAAAATCAACAATGCGAAAGATCGCAAGCCGGGTGTGGATTATTGGTTGGATTGGGATAAATTGGAAGATGCCGGTTATTATGAGGCTAACCCCAAGACATTCTCCATGAATCCTGAGCAAGGATCCGAGCCTGCATTCAAATCGGGAAAAGACTCTAAACCTGTCTGATGAACTCCGGATGAAAAACCTGAAATACATATTGCTCCTCCTGTTGCTGCCGTCCTTTCTGACGGCTCAAAAGGTGCAATCTGTGCAGGTCGGCGTAAAAGGGGCAGTTGCAGACTCAAGCTTCCGCATCGAGTATATCACAACCGATTCCAAGATTCCGGGCTATCTCAACGTCCATGTCCGCCTGATAGTGGCCGACACCATCCCCGCTGACAAATACCTCCAAGACAGTTTGCTGTTTGGAGAAGGTACCGGAGATGGCGGCTCCATGACCGCAGCCAAGCTTCAAAAGGTGGTGCTGCACGAGAAAGACCTGGTCACGGTTATGATGGATGTGAGTTCCTCCATGTGGAAGTCCGAGAATGGGAGGTATGTGCACATGGATAGTGCCAAAGTGTTGGTTGACAGCATTTTGAAGGCCATGGATGCCCCTTATGCAGCCCGGATATATACATATGATGAGCAGCTTTACAATCGCACCGTTGTTGGTGAGAACTCATTCCAGACCGTCGAAAAACCTTTAGATGTACGCTACACCCATTTGTGGGAAAATGTCAGCACAGCCTTGGAAAGGATGGCCGCCGCCAAAGGCAGGAAAATCCTGATTGTGATTGGTGACGGGGAAAATGACCACAACCGTAGCAAAGAAGAGACCGTCACCAAGGAGAAATTGCTTGAGCAAATCCGCGGTTTGGACAGTTCGTATTACATTTTTCCAATTCGGATTGGGGGGACTACCTACCCTGAAAACTTACAGGCATTGGTGGACGCCACTCAAGTAGTCGAAGATTCGGTATATCGCACCGCGCGAATCGGTCAGGGGATGTTCCAAGTCCTCAAAAAGATTGAAAAACACCCCATCACACACACCTTGCTTCTTAAATCGGAGCTTCATCCCCATGCTGGTGAAGAGAGGATGATCGTGGCACGCCTAGAAGGAGTCTCGGACACTGCGACCTATCGGTTGGGTGGCCTTTTTAATCCTTGGCATGAAGAAAGCACTTGGCAGTTGAATACCTTCGTAGGGGGGCTTGTGGTGTTGATTCTGTTTTTTGTGTTCGTTTTCATTGTTCCTTCCCGTCGTTGGAAGGATTTCAAATCGAAATACGTAAGGCAATACTGGGAAGTAAAAAAAGGCGGGGAACGTAGATACGACCCTCTGACTAAATTCCCATTCCGTGACGAGGATTTCGTGGTATTGCGGTGCGAGCACATGACCTCCTTGGAGACCTGGCAATACGAAGGCAGGTCATCTGGCAAAGACAACAATAGGAAGCGAAAAAACCGTTGCATTTACTATCCCCACCAATGTGAATCAGGGCAAGGACCGGGTGGGGCTTCAGATTTTTTTGGACAGATCGGCACCTACAAACAAATGTTTTGGGTGTTTGCTGGCGTATTTGGTGCTTTTTTGGGTTGGGGTCTTTGGGCCTTGTTTGAAACGGCAACCAAAACAGGATGGAACAAATGGATGGATGCATACGCTGCTTCGCCTGAAGTCCAGGGGCAATGGGGCTTGCTATCCAAGGGTGTGGCACTTGAGGATTCTGTACGTTTGGCTCGTGAGCAATTCGTGAATCCCTTCTTTGAGCAAATCGTGCTGGGTGCCTGCGCGGTCGTGTTCGTGGTGTTTTTCATTGCCATGGCCAACGAAATCTCCCAAGCCAGGAGCGGATTCAGAGGATGGAATTTGATCTTGGGACTGCTCAGATCACTTGCAAGGGCGTTTTCGGCTTCCGGTTTGGGTGCAGTCCTTTTCTATGGGTTTGGATTGCTTCAAGCCCATGTATTTGTGAAAAATCCCTACTTGCCCGGCTTGGCTACCATGATGTTGTTGGGTCTAAGTTGTGGTTGGTTGTTGTGTATCCGGTCCGGCGTGCGCATACCGCGTGGACTGTGGTCTGGTTTATTGGCAGGTTTTGTTGGCTTTCATCTGTATTTCTTGTCCATGTGGCTATTCGGTGCCAAAGGATATGAAATTGTGAAATTGTTCATGTTCGTGGGTTTTGGAGCCATTCTGGGCCTGTTGCTCTCCCAAGGTGCTCCTGCCTTGGAAGCAAGTGAAATTGAGGTTTGGACGGGTTTTAAGCGGTTTGGAAAATCCCATATCACCGATTTGCTTCGTAAAAATGAAGAAGTCACGGTGGGTCGCGGACCTACTGCAACCATTCGTATCAAAGTCAGGCACACCCCTTCGGTGAATGCCCCAGGGAATGTGGTTCAAACTTTTGCTCGCTTCATCATGCGTAATGAAGTGGTCTATTTGGTGCCGGAAGTATTCACTGAAGTCAATGGGGAAGCAGTAGCTCCCAATGAACGTGTCCCTCTTTTCAGCGGAGATAAAATTTCATTTGCACACAAAAGTCCGGCACATTTGAGGTATGTTGAGCACCGGGCAGGGCTTCACCCACGTTGGAGGGCCAAGAAAAGGAGGGATAGGCAGGCAAGAAGGGCCAGGGCAAAAGCCTTGTCGGCGCGGGTGAGAAACCGGGCCAAAGAATCAAGAGAAGAATCAAGCACCCAAGCAGGATGATGTTCAAACATATACAATGGTTCCCGACAGGGGGGGGGCTCAGGAAGAACCTTCATGACTTCCTGTGTTTCTTTTCCCTTTTGGTATCGGGCACGATCGTTGGTTTTGATGAATTGAAGGCACAAAGCCCTGGTGGGGTGGCCGGTGCCGTCGTCTGGTTCAAAGCCGACCAAATGACAGTTGCCAACAATTCGGCTGCTTGGACAGACCAAGCTGGAACAGCAATTGGAGGCAGTACATTCAATAGTGTTGACGTAATTGCAGATAGAAATTTTCATCCTGTGTTGCGGATCAACAACACAGGTGACAATATTTTGTTCAATCGCCCCTTCAACCCATGCAATGCCATGACAGTATTTGTGGTCTTTTCGACCACAAACACCACAGGGGAAGTTCCCGGAGGGACACACTGGAGGGGTGAGATACCAATTTTGAGCGCCGACATAGTCGGAGGCACCAACGATTTTGGACTGACAATGGGGGCCGGCAGGTTGAAATGGTGGTCGGACTCTCCGAATGCCCAAACCCTTGTGGCAGGTTCTGCTACCGGGGGGTACAACAATGGCTTGCTAAACATGGCATCGTTTACGCGCAGCAGCGCGGGGTCAAACACTGTAAATCTATTTGCCAACGGTGCTTTGGTGGGTACCGGTAGCCATGTCATTGCGGGAAACTTGGTTGGTTTTACCACATGGGGAATCAATCAGCACGTTGACAACAGTTCAGGTGGAGTGGATAACATGAGAGTTGCAGAGGTTGTTGTTTACGATTCGGAATTAGGTGCCGCAAGCCTCAGATCAATTGAGACCTACTTGGCCATCAAACACGGAATCACCATGACCCGGGATTACACCGGCCTCACCGCATCGAATTTGTATGCAATTGCCGGATATAGCAATGAAATCTTCGGTATCGGCAGGCATGACGCCAGCGGGTTGATGCAAAAGCAATCACGGCCGGGAGCGACCCTTGGAACCAATGATGACATCGCAATTTACCATGGTTCAGGTTTTGGAGGAACCTACCCTCTGTCCAATTCATCCAATGCCAATTCATTTGCAATCGATAACCAATATTTGATTACCGGGAATGACGGTGGCGCAGTGACATTCTCGGCCAATTACATGGGAGTTCCCAACACCTTGTTGGGCAGGACATACAAAATCACCGACAATGGCGGTGTCGGAACGGTCACGGTTGGATTCGACAATGCTACTTTTACTGGCCTTTCATCTGGGTCCAAGTATTTTTTTGGTGTCAGCAACGATGCTACATTCGACAATTCCGATACATGGGTGGAAATGACAGAAATTGGGACCACCGGCGATTTTTATGTAGAGCATGATTTTTCAGACAATGGCACCCAATTTTTCACAATAAGAAACGGAGGATCTTTCGGTCCCGGTGGGGTATCTGCTGATTTAGAAGGTTGGTGGAGAGCGGATATGGGCACCAATGGTACCAATGTGAACACTTGGGACGATCAATCTCCTTTCACCCGCCAAATGGGGCGGACCGCGGGCACAGTTACCCTCAATGATGGAGGTGTCAACTTCAATCCGTATTTGGATCTTTCTAGCCTTTCTAAAGACTTTGGAACAACCGGAAGCCTAACCGTAAGGACCATGGTTGTGGTTTCGAGAAACATTTCGAACACAAACACAACCAATAACTCCGGTCTTTCAGGGGTAGATGGATCGCCAGGTTATAGGTTCGACAATGCCAATGCCATCAAGGAGGGAGGACAAGCTGCAGATTGGTGCAACGGTGGTGCCAGTACCCTTCGCGAGGATGGGACACTTACCGCTGACGGTGGAACGACAGCCCCCCTTACCCAATGGAAGATTTTGACCGGAATAAAAAGTACGGACGCAAGTGGCCAATTTTTTGTTGGTGGATTCAATCATCCTACAAATGACCCCAACCCCAATGGATTGGACATTGCTGAAGCAATTGTGTACCGGAACTCCACCTTTGCAGGCAATACACGTCAACAAGTGGAATCCTATTTGGCCATCAAATACGGGATTACTCTTTCCCCAGCGACCTATTACAAGGCAGATGCAACGGTCATTTACAACGATGCGACCTACAACAACCGGGTGTTTGGCATCGGTAGGGACGACCGCTCCATGCTCAACCAAAAGCAGAGTTCAACGATTTTGGCCGACTCAGTCGTGACCATCGGACTCTCGGGTGTTTTGGCAGCCACCAATGCCCTGAATACGGCCACTTTCCCAACGGATGGTAGTTTCTTGTTGATCGGCGACAACAATGGAGGAAACTGTTGGAGCAATGCCGAAATCAGCGTTGCGGGAAGCCCTCGCGAATATTGGAGGGTCCTTCGTGAATGGAAATACACGGTCACGGGCAACATCCCTTCGGTTGTAATCAGGGTTGATTCTGTCGCAGGTACTTTTGCTCTGCCGCCACTTCCCACCGGCTCCACTACCTATCAATTGTTGCTGGATGGGGATGGCAACTTCGCTTCTGGGGCACAGCCTTTCACGATGACACGTGTTTCCGGTCAATCGGCGTATGAAGTTGTATTATCGGCGGCTGATTTGGGCGCGGGTGGATTTTTCACGGTGGGAACAAGGCTTGCCAGAAACCTGAATTTCCAATCAGTTTGTAACTCCTCCGACATTTTCTTCTATGGTAGCAATTTGGAACTGCCAGGAAGTTGTATTTCGTTGGTTGGACCTGTAACCAGCAGCATCACATCCGGTCCATCAAACACCCCAAGCACCTATTTTGTGGTTGAAAACAATCCAGGAACCTGTATAGACACTGCCACTTGGACAATCCCGACCTTGGCTTCAGGAATTTACCGTGTAAATACATTTTCGGGAGGATGTGGGGTAACAGCTGCAGACCTCGTAACCCAAGACACCATTGTTTTGAGTGCTCCCGTTGCCTCGGGCACCTTGGAAGTCAATGGATCCACGGATGCATTTTTGTGCTTAGGAGACCCCAACGCAGTCTTGTCGGGCTCCGGTGGATTTTTGGGAGTCGTGACCCTATCAGGGAGCGGAACGTTTGCTACCCTTATCGATTCTGCCAATTTCGCGAGTACCGGATTTGCTACACTTTTCGTCCACAGCGGAAACGTCGGTCATCACAAAGTATTCCTAGGGGTTTCCGGATGTAATGATGCTGATACGGTCGATGTGTACATCGGTGTCCCGTCACCCAGCAGTTTGTCTTATCCTGTAGCTGCAGTTTGCGAACAAGGCACTCCGATTTCACCAACCATCGGACCGGGCACTTACCCTGGAAGTTTCAGTTCGACCCCTACAGGTTTGTCCATAAATCCTTCCACTGGGGTCATTACGCCCACCTCCAGCAATCCAGGGTCCTATTTTGTAACATTCAATCCCAGCGATTCCACGTGTCGCACGAATTCAACCGCCGGCATCGTGGTTTATCCACCGGACTCAGCAGTCTTCTCCTATCCATCCACTTATTGCATCAACGACACCAATCCGTTGCCTGTTTTCTCCATTCCCGTGCAGGGTACCTTCAGCATTTCAGGTCTTCCGGGCGGGGCAATCGACACCTTGACCGGGGAAATTTTGCTCCAAAACGCCTCTGCAGGGACAGCCGTCGTGAGTTTCAACGCCCAGAATACATGCGGGGCCACCACCACGGCAACAATTTTATTCAATGCACCCCCGAATGTCAATTTCGTATTGGCAGATTCGGTATGTGACAATTCCAATTCGGGCTTTGTGGACGCAACAGGATTGTTTCCTTCCCTGCCTGCCGGTCAATTTACTTGGAGCAGTCCAGTGCCTGGAGCAGTAGTATTTTCACAACCGGGAAGAATCAACCTTCAATCTTCCACCCCTGGAGGCCCCCATCCTGTAGCCGCTTCCTACACCGATCAAGCTACCGGTTGCACGGGTACCCACTTTGAGTACATTACCATCGTGGACGTGATGCCGGTGTCCCTTTCCTACGGGGCCCAAGCGTTCTGTCAAAAGGATATTTCACCCACACCAAGCTATCAATTCACTGCAGCCGGAGGGTATTTCACTTCATCAGCAGGATTGCAGTTTGTTGATTCCACCACAGGATTATTGGATTTGGCCGCCTCCACGCCTGGAAATTATACCATTTCTTATGTGCCGCCTTATCCGGCCTGTGCTTCCAGCCCAGTTTCGGTTGCTACCATTACGGTGAAACAAAGTCCGAATGCTTCCTTCACGATGCCACCCACCGTATGCCGAAGTGACAGCAGCGTCTCTTTAACCGTGGTGGAGAATGGACAGTTTAATTATCGGATTTCATTCGGGTCGCCCACCAACAATTCCACCATCATCGCAGACCCCTTATTCGATGCCACGGGTACCGCAATGTCCTTTTCCAACCTTCATTTGGGAGGTAATTTGTTCCTTTTTGCCCCAACCACATATTTGGTCCAGCGGGTGCTTACAATATCTAATTCGACAGGATTTTGCAGCGATACGGCATACGATTATTTCTACTTGGCACCCAACGAAAGCTCTGAGTTTGATTATTTGGAGGAATTGTATTGCCAAAGTGAATCGGATCCGGTGCCATTCATTTTCGGGCAAGGGGGAGGAACTTTCCTGGCTTTGGATGGGGCCATTGTCGATGACACAACTGGACAGCTTTCCTTGACCCAAACACCACCGGGAACCTATGTTGTCCAATATTCCACAGTGGGCAATTGTCCATCCACATCAACCGACACGCTTCAAATCTTACCCGGGTATCGCTCCTATTTCCGTTACCCCCTTTCCGAAGTTTGTACCCGACGTGACACCCTGTCCATCGACACCAGTTTTACGCCGTTGGGCGCTCCACAGCAATATTTCCATGTAAGTGGAATCCCTCAGGTCAGCGTGGATCCTGTCTCCGGAATGCTCACGGGAATGTCCCAATTGAATTTCAATGGAAGTGTCGAATACGTCATCGGACATGCCACCGGAGACATCAATTCCTGTCCCGATACAACCTTTACCCGCATCACCCTGACCGCGCCCGACGCATCATTCAACATCGAATACGGAGCTGTGGGAATTGACACTTTCTGCGGGCGTAATACCATCATCCCCACCATCACATCCAGCTCGGGATTTGTCAGGAATTTGAACAACCCTGCCGGTCTCATTTACTCCAACCAAGGAAATGAAGGGGAAGTCAATCTGCAATATTCCTCCCCTGACCAAGGGTACACGGTATTGATGACCAACCGTAGCGTTTGCAGGGATACTGCCATCAACAGATTTTACATCAGAGGATTGGATGATGCCAGGTTCAGCTACGGAACCACAGAGGCATGTTCCGGTGACGGTATTTTGCTGCCAGATACCATCTACACGACGCCGGGAGTATTTTACTATGTACCAAGTTTTTCTGGTGCCAGCCTAGCATTGGACCCTGTGACCGGTGCAATTGATTTGGGAGCCTCTACCCAAAATTCCTCTTACCGGGTGTATTACCGCACATTGGGCGCCTGTAGGGATACCATGAATATTCTCATGGAAGTCAATGCATCCCCTGAAATTGACACAATTGAGTCAAACCTAACCTTCTCGTTCTGTGTTGGTGCCGATCCGGTTTTTGAATGTCAAGGACAAGGAGATGTGCGTTGGTTTCTCAATGGTACCTTGATTGGAGCTTCCAGGGAATTGGAAACAGAGAATGTCAACAATTTGAATCTTCAAGACGGAGACACCCTCAGGGCTATTTTGTCTGAGCCATCTTCAGGTTGTAGCGACACATCAGAAGTGCAGCTACAAGTTTTGCCACTTCCTGTTGCCTTCCTCTCTGGCAATGATAGTGTTTTGGAAGCCCAAGGCCCATTTTTTGTCGAGATTGGCACGGATAGAGCCAATACCTTGGTGACTTGGACCATGGAGGGATTGAATCTTATACTTGGTCAGATTGCCGGAATTTCGGACACCCTGGCCCCAGGATTGACCTATTTGGCCAATAACACCATGAATGTTGACCAATTGTTGGATCCCGCTTATCTGATCGTTTCCCTATCGCCACGGACTTTTGGCTGCACAGGTCTGACGCAAATCGACACGCTGACCATCCTGCCGGGTGGTGCACCGATTTTCGTTCCGGAGGTAATTACTCCCAATGACGATGGTAAAAACGATGTTTGGCTCATTTTGTACGCCAATAACATAGACCCAACGGCTTACACCGTAGAGGTCTACAATCGCGCGGGAGCTAGGGTTCATACGCAAAGCGGTCTTAGTGGAACCTGGGCAGGCGATGGAATGCCAGATGGAGTTTATTGGTGGATCATCCGGGACGCAAGTTCCGCACCGGTCTTGAAGGGTGGTTTGACAATCAGGAGGAATTGACCCATGCTGAAGCGCTCAAACATATATCAGCTTTCCTTACCATCCGCTCGCAATTTGTGGTGGGTATTGGTGTTTTGCATGCCCTTTACCCTTATCGGTCAACAAACCTCCACGAGCATCAACCATTTGTTCCGCCCCAGACTTTGGAATCCGGCCAGCCGCGGCGTGACCGAATTCAACAAGGTGGTCATTTCCCACCAACAACGCCATCTGACCATTCCGGGTTGGCGTTCCGTCAGCCAATTTCTGGACTTCAATAGCGAGCCTATGGGCAAAAGAGGAAGTTTCGGATGGGGATTGATGCTGGCTAACGACTTGGAGCATACGGAAAATCGTCTATCCATCAGCGGTGCAACTGCGGTTTCGGTCATCAAAACTGAAGCGTTGCGTCTGAATGTTGGCTTGAACTTGGGATTGATCAATTGGAGTTCAAATTATGATGATGTTCGGGTCATTGATCGCGATGATGTCCTCATTGACCGACCCTCCAACCTCATTGAGTTGGATGCCGGGGCGGGAATAGACTTTGGATTCAAGAACAAGTCCTGGGACATTCAGGTCGGGGCAGCAGCGGGCCAATTGCCTCAAAATCTTGCATCGGGTCAGGCAAGCAGGACCTTCCCAATTTACCGCCACATGATGGTAGGAGGTTTGGCCCTGTTCGAGCCCATCCACAACTTGAAAGTTGGACCATCCTTTTTCTACAAAGGCCTGATGCTTACTGATGAAAACAGGACGGAAATTTTGAACTCCAATTCGGGTGCAGAAGGCAACCTGGACAAATTCAAACAAAGCCTGGACATTGGTCTGAAGGCAGAACTCGATCGTCAAGGAATGTGGTTCGGGGGATCATACCGGCTTCAAAACTCCGCTCTCTCTGCAGCTTTCGGCATGCAGGTCTTCGTATCTGACTCGGCCAAACATCCTAAAAAGTATGCCGTCATCGGGGATTTGAACGCAGGTTTCTCCTATCCCATGAGTCAGGCCACTGCCTTCGGTCCCACCATGGAAATCGGCCTTTCGGTCAATTTCGGACGAGAGTTGAAATACCGAAATCAACAGGACACTTTGCGTTATATTCGGGGCTCATTCTGGAAAGACGATGGGTTGGTGAGCCGTCATATCCAGGAACATTTGATTGCCAATTCTCCTCCTGGTGTGCGTGGTACCACTTTCGTTACGGACCGAAACGTGACCTTGACGTATGAGTTCCCTGACCAAAACCTCCAATACATCGGAACTACCCCTGAAATCAGCGGGGATACTTTGATGGCTTTGGGCGTGGAATGGGTAGGTGTTGATGGATTTTTGGAAGGCATGGTCAATGAAGTGATACGAGAAGCCCTTCAGCCAGACACCATCAATGTCATCAACCCCGAGGATTTGGAGGCCTTAAAAGACATGGTATTCGTGGAGCTCTCTTCCTTGTTGAAGGCAAACGAAACCGAAGCCTTCTTCGATGCCGATGGCATGGTGTATGAAGGCGAACTCGGAACCAACAACAAAACCGAGGATACGCTCATTATTCCCGTGGTTTACAACGGTGCTGATACCATCATTGGCGTGCCTCTTAACCGCTACATTTCCAACTTGGAGCTTGCCTGTCTCAAGCTTTTTGCCATGCGGAAAAAGCTTCAATATGAGCTGACCATGAAATACGGTGAAGAAATCGCTTTTGTATTGGAGGGTGAAAAAATCAATTCCGAAGACGTGGTCGGACGAAAGAGGGTCATGATTCGAAAACCCCGTATTTTGCCCAACCACCCGCACCAAGATGTATTCCAAATCAACCAGGTGAAAATTAAGTTTATCCGCGACGATGGTGCAGTGACGGTGACCAAAGCCGGTGAGGCGGAAGACGAATCCGAACGTTTGATTTTGGAGGACAAAAAGTCACGAAAGCGTGAGAACCCATTGCGTTTCCGTGACAAAAGATGAGAAGAATGATGGACAGTCGTCTAAATAGCGCCCCACAAAAATCCATGGCAGCCTTTCCAAAGGAGTGGATGGTCCGGCTATTGCTCATGTTGATCGCGGTCGTGGCCACCCGGGAAATAACCCAAGCGCAGACCGCAAGTTTGCAAGGGTTTGGAGGTACATTTTCTCAACCCTACCGTAGCGGTGATTTGGTTGTGGTTTTTGGTACCAATATTTTCTCCAACCAATCTCCCTGCGACCAAGTGATCCTGTACACAGGTGGGCTTGTCGGAGACACCGTGGTCTACACCGAAGGGACCTCAGTCAACACGCCCCTCAAGTTTGTTCGATCCGGATCCGGCAGCGGCGTGGATACGCTTAAATTTTTGCTCCATAAAAGCGTTGCGTGCTCTCCCAACACGTTTTTAAGGTTCAGAAAGCGGCCTGCGTGTACCGGTTCTTATCTCAACAGCAACATTTTGTTCATGGCAACCGGAGAGAGGGCAACCGCAATTTATGGTGTCACCGACAGCACGTATTGTGTGGGAGATTCTAACGTGGCCCCTGTCGAAATTCAAGACAATGTGTTCTTTTCACTTTTGAATGTACCTGGGTATTTGTCAACCGGCAATCCAAACAATTTGGACAATTTGACCGGTGCGATGAATGTGACAAGCTCCGACACGGGATTGTATTACATTCGTGTTTATACCGATACTTTGGCACCTGGTCATCTGGATTGCAACGATGATGACACGGTTTTGGTCAAAATTTTGGCCATGGGAACTGAATCAATCAACTACGGCGTCGACTCCCTTTGCCCGAGTTTGACCACTCCCCAAGCCCTTCAGTTACCTCCAACCCTTCTCGGGGGGACGTTCAGTTCGGTGCCCGACACGGGCTTGACTCTAAACGTCCAAACAGGGGCCATTACGCCCTCAACGAGCAGACCTGGAACTTATCAAGTCACCTACACCCATCCTCACGAAGCTTGCAAATTACCGTCGATCACCACCTTGTACATCGACACCCTCAACCAAACCTTGTTCAGTTACCCAGCTGCTATTTGTCAAGGTGACACCTCTGAATCTCCTTTCCTCACCACCTACACACCCGGAGTTTATTCCGTTAGCCAACTTCCGGGCTTTACGGGGCCAATTTCAATCGACAACACCACTGGTGAACTCATTTCAGGTCAAACCACATTGGGAACGGTCAGGGTAACCTTTACGCCAAACGACCCCTGTCGGGTGGTGACCAACCAAAACATCACCTTTGTGAAGCGTCCGACTGCTGACTTTGCAGTCGGAAACAATGGTGTCATCTGTCTGTCCACGGCCAGTAATAGTGTGCCCTTGATTCCGGTATCTCCTTCGGCAACAGGGATTTGGTCAGCACCAGGTCTTACTTTGGGCACAAACTCAATTATCATCAATGCCTCCACGCCTACCGGAGGTCCATTCTACGTATCCTATTTCAAAGACAGCACTTATGCGTCATTTTCCAATTTGGTTTGTGAGGATTCCGCAGTGGTGCCTGTGATGATTTATGGTCCGGAGTCGATTTCCATCGAATACCCATTGTCAGACAGCTTGTATTGCGACGGCAATCAAATCATTCGTCCAGTGGTTTTGTCGGGCACAGTAGGTGGGGTCTATAGCGGAAGGTTTTTGTCTGGTTCCGGTAATTTCTTGCCCAATCCTGCAACAGGGGCCATCGACCTCGGAAATGGATCAACCAATGCTTCCATTGAAGTTTCTTATTTCCCCAACGCATCTTGTCCAGATTCAGCAGTCGTAGACACGGTTGTCATCACGCAGGATGTGAATTTGGGTATCGATTTCGTCCAACAAGTCAGTGGAATTTCATTGGCGGTCTGTCCTTTGACTGACACCATTGTCAACTTGGTGAATACCGGAACCACCATTGTTCCCATTGTATATGACTCCTTGTATGTGGGTGGTAACGGGTCCGCTTCGGGTACCTTTCCGAATGCATTGAATGGACTTGACTTTTTGGTGAACCAAATGCCGTTTGGTGGACCTTATCCTGTTGTCAGGAAGGTCAAATATGGAGGATGTGTGGATTTGGACTCGGTCTACATCGAGATATATGAGCCCGCTAGAGCAGATTTTTCCTATTTGGACGATGTTTATTGCGAAGGTTCTTCCAACCCAGTTCCATTCATCATGGGAGTTGGAGGGGGTACATTCAGTTGCATCAATAGCTCGCAATTGAACCAAAATGTAGACCCCAATACGGGAGAAATCAACCTCACCAACTTTCTGGCCGGTACTTATATCATTCAGTACACCACGCAAGGAGCGTCTCCCTGCCCGGATGTGGCGGTAGATACGGTCCAGTTCTTGGGACTTGACGCTGCGTTGTTCAACTATCCCGATGATGACATCAGCTTCTGTACCACCGATACCCCTGCGGTTGTGATTCCTGAGCTTCGGGATTCTACCTCACAAGCGGTTTGGACCGTTACTCCTGCTGTTGGGTTGGACTTGGTTTACCCAGACTCGGGTATCATAGACATTTCGCAGAGCGTTCCCGGTACCTATATCGTCACGCGATCCATCGGTCAATTGGGTGGAGCCTGCAACTCGATTTATTCGATTGAAATCACAATCCTCCAGGGTGACACGGCCACACGGATGAGTTTTGCGGACAGCGTTTATTGTCAAAGCGAAGCAAATCCTCTTCCAACCATAGTAGGTGATGATTCTACAGGGTTTTTCTTTGGACAGGTTGGGGTGCAAGTAAATGGTCAGACCGGTGAAATCAATTTGGTCGGATCTCAAGTGAATCAAGGATTGGATTATTACACCATCACCTATCGGTTGGAGTCGGCATTTGGCTGTGTTGTGGAACTCAAAGACTCGGTGAGGATTGTAGGTTTGGATACCACTGGATTTGCATATCCCAAAGAGTTTGTGTGTGTCACCTCCCCGTTGATGTCACCATCACAGCTTCCCAATCCTGCAATTGGGACATTTTACATGGTCTCCTCGGCAGGCGATACGGTCAACTACATCAATCCTTCAACGGGTGACATCAACGTCACCAACGCGGTGGTGGAAGGTTCCCAACGGTTCGAGATTTTCTTTTACCCCATCGATACCTCATGCAGGTTGGTGGCCAAGGTGAATTTGAATGTTTACGAGGGGCCGGCTGCCAACAATGTCGTCGTTTCACCCGGAGTCAATTTCTGTGATTTGGAAACGGTAAAATTCAACAAGGCCGGTGATGGATACCTTTGGTTCTACATCAACGGAGGCAATGTCACCAACAACGTTTGGGGTGGACAATCTGCCGATGAGTTCCAGTCCTTGTATTGGGAGGACGGGGATACGGTAACGGTTATTTCGTACTCGCCGGCTTCAGATACCCTTCGGGACCCTGTAAATTTTGCACCTATTCCCAATCAGGCCGGGGGATATTACGTTGATACTTCGCAAACCTGTTGGGAAGAGTATACCTTTATCCTGAACGAAAGGCCCAAGCCATCTTTGAGTTTTGTGTCACTTCCTGAAATCAGGGAGCAGTCCGATCAGGTTTTGGTTGAGCTCGTTTCGGATGTGAATCAAACCAATTTCACTTGGCAGGCAATCCATGTCAACAACATCGACTCGACCTATTTGGGAGCGGGTAATTCTTCTGGACCACTTGATTCGGCCGTGGCTTTCACCTTCTTGGAATCAGTTCCGCTTCAATATGTAATGTCCCCGGGTGCCATCCTGTTGTCATTTTTCCCTGAGGCTGGGGGATGCGCAGGTGATGCTTTGGTTGATACCATCCTCATCAACCCCGCAGAGGTTCCGATTTTCATACCAGAGGCATTTACCCCTGACGGTGATGAGTTCAATGATACCTGGAACATACAATGGACGGGTGAAGTAGATGAGACGCAATACAGGGTGCTTTTGTACAATCGTTCGGGTGGTGAGGTATTGAACATGAGTCCCTTGAATGCAAATTGGAGAGGCGATGTTCTTCCCGATGGGGTCTATTGGTGGGTTTTGTTGCAAGAGTCGGATGGAAAGGTGATCAAAAATGGCGGTCTAACCATCAGGAGGAAATAAGGAATGGGCATCAAAACAACATCCTTGATCAGGTTCTTCCTTTTGCTCAGCTTTCAGGTTTCTTGGGCCACCCAAATGATGGGCCAACAGCTTGGAATTGCCGATAATCATATTTTCAACATGCAGTGGGTGAATCCAGCCCATGTTTCCTCCGATATGTTGTCCAAGGTTGCTTTGCTGCATCAACATCGTCATCTAGGTATGCTCGGTTGGAGAAGCAATTCTCAATTTTTGGATTTCAGAAGTCAAGCGCTGGGCAAAAGGCGTGCATTCGGTTTGGGTTTCAACCTCGCCAATGATTTGGAGCATACCGAAAACAAGTTGGGATTCAATTTCAGCTTTGCGGCCAAAGCCATCCATACGGAGTCCATGCATCTAACAGTGGGCATCAATCTCGGCCTCATCAACTGGGGATCCAATTACCAGGACATTCCCATTTACCAGCAAGGCGACCCTAAATTGGAAAGGGGGAATTTTTCCGATTTGGATGCCGGTATGGGCCTGAGCTTCGGGTGGCAAAATTATGTTGTCAGAAGCTCAATTGATGTTTGGGGAAAGCAGCTGCCTGGATCCTTTTTGTCCCTTCAGCGTGAACAAAGTGCATATTTGGCTCCTCATGTGTTTGCAGGAGGAAAGTTCTTATACAACATGGGTCCTGATATTTTTCTGGGTCCGACCGTGCTGTTCCACAATACCGTATCCGCCAATCCCTCAATCGGGAACATTGGACCTGGATGGTTGGACCTCGGGTTGAAGGTGGAATTGGACCGTCCCAGGATGTGGGGAGGTGCGGCCTATCGGTTGGGCAATGGGGCCATCACGGCCAATTACGGAATCCAAATCATGGGTAAAGACACGGTCGATACCCGTCGACAAATGGCAAGTTTTCTGGATTTGATTGTTTCAGCCAATTATCCGGTAAACAAAAAGGCATTTTATGGTCCCAATGCGGAAATCGGAGTGGCCTTGTTGTTTGGAATGGTAGGTTCCGATGAGGATGACATCGATACCATCGGCAAAATGAAGGGTGCTTTTTGGATCAACAATGGCAACGTTGATACTCACAAAGAAAGGTACCTAAAGGCCAATGCCCCGGGAGGCCTGAAAGCCCAAACCACTGTGGAGGAAGAAAAGGTCTATCTGGATTACGAATGGGACGACTTGTATTACATGTATTCCGGATCGAATCTTAGGACTGGCAATGATACCCTCATTCAGTTTTTGGGAGATGATTGGATTGGTATGGATGGCATCATGGAGGGCATGGTGAGAGAAGTGGTGAGGGAGGCCTTGGTACCCGTACACTTGGATGTTGAAAATCCGGATTCTGTGGAGCCATTGAAGTCTTTGTTCTCCGTTTACATGGCCGCGAGGCTCAAATTCGACCAGATTTCTGCAGAATTCGGAGCTGAAGGCCTGATTTACAATGGTGAATTGGGTTACAATGAACAAGAGGGTGATTCGGCACGTCTACGCATCAATCTCATTTACGACGGAAGGGATACCACCCTTTACATCGGAAAGGGACACCAACTCAATAACCTTGAATTGTGTGCGCTCAAGCTGAATGCACTCCAACGTAAACTTGCGGCGGAATTGGATAAATTCTACGGTGGTAATTTCGTGTTCGTGACAGATGCGAATGACATTTTGAACTACGAGGAAGT
>Ga0068872_10000661_pt1 | contig 29152 bp, 28 predicted proteins | sample NOAtaG_7_FD_66441 | JGI IMG/M metagenome (GOLD analysis project Ga0068872, IMG submission 66441) | Freshwater lake microbial communities from Lake Erie, under a cyanobacterial bloom - NOAA_Erie_Diel1S_2200h metaG | ecosystem: Environmental > Aquatic > Freshwater > Lake | place: USA: Ohio, Lake...
GGTATTCGCAGGTATCCGTAGGTATTCGCAGGTATTCGCAGGTATTCGTAGGTATTCGTAGGTATCCGCAGGTATCCGCGGGTATTCGTAGGTATCCGCAGGTATCCTGAAAAATAAGAGTATATAAGCCTATTAATAAAACTTTAATATAATAAAGGGTATAAATAAAAATGGGAGGCGGATTGATGCAATTAGTTTTGAAGGGTAATATGAGCGAATATATTACCTTAAATCCGCATATTAATTATTATAAATATGTTCTCAAAAAACATACTAATTTTTCTATGGATACTATTGTTATTACTTCTACCGGCGATAGCAATATTGGTTTTAAAACATCCACTTCTGAATTGCGCATTAATTTTAAAATAAAGCGTTATGCAGATTTATTATCGGGTATGTTTTTGACATTCAAAATTCCCGATATATACTCGGATAATATATATAAGTTCAGGTGGGTCAATAATTTGGGTTTCAATTATATTAAGGAAGCGCGTCTTAAAATAGGGGTTGTTAATATAGAGACACTATATGGCGAATGGATGAATATATGGAATGAACTCACGAGTAAAGATAATATTGAATATAATAAGTTGATAGGGAATATAGATGAATATACGGCGCCTTTCAATTTCGTGCCAAAATATCGTGTGTTAAATAACAGGCTTTATAATGTTACTTATCCTGTATCAAGTTTCGCAAAAACTCCTCAAACACCGAGTATTAAAAAGAGAAAAATACAGGTTCCGCTCAATTTCTGGTTTACCAAGAATCCCTCGCTTGCGCTTCCGTTATTAAAATTAGAGAATAACGAGGTTGAATTAGATATTTATATTAACGATAATGCTTTTGAGGGATTATATCAGGTATGGAGTAATATATTGAATACCTATGTGAGTCCGCTAATGTATAATACTACACACCTCCCGGCAGTACCTATATCTATTGCGACATTCGTCAAGCCAAGCGATGTCAATTTTGATGTTAATAATGAGCTATTATGTACCTATGTATATTTAGATAGTGCAGAAAGAAGTAGTTTGCTATTGAATACTAACCAGATTAATTATATTATTAATACTGTTAAGAAAACGCAGGCAATTGCATTGAATGCCAATCATACGCTAATAGATATAACAAATGCCAATCATCACATTAAGGAGATTATATGGATTACGCGAAGAAGCGATTCTGTCAAAAACTTCAATAATTATACAAATTACACGGGGTCTCACGAATATAGCGAGGGTCTTGGAATATTAGATAAGGCGTCAATATTATGGAACAGAGAAATAACACGTGCTGATTATGACGCTACTTATTATAATCACATAGAGCCTCATAAATATCATACGAATATACCGAGAACGGGGATATATTGCTATTCATTCGCTTTATTTCCTGAAAAACAGATAAGCTCAGGTTCTTATGATAATACGCAAATTACTACCTCGTTATCTGTGAATGTAAATACGGAGGTTAAGGATGATGACAAATATACATATATCACTAAAATATATACTGATATATTAAATAGAGTCTATCCGGTCAATTTTGAAATTACTATATATGTTATGGAAATAAATGTCCTCACAGTCCTTAATGGCGGTGCTGGCTTAAAGTTCAGCTAAGCTAAGCTAAGAGACCATCGGCTATCAATTATTTTTATATTCTTTGATATAATTAAAGTATTATGGATTTATTTGTTTTGATAATAATAATAGTATTTGTATTTATAATAAAATATTTAATAGATACTATTAACTCTCTCAATGGAGAGATAAGAGAAATAAAAGAAAAATGTATAATCGGCAGCAAGGCCTCAGGAGCCGGGGGAACCAGAGGAGCATCTGGGGCGGGAGCGACCGGGATAACATTTACAAAAAACACCAAAAAACCTTCTGATAATGTTAATAATGAGTTAATAAAGACACTAGTATATTTCAAAGATTACTTTGATAATAACAAATAGAGCTGTAAATACATATAAATAATATAAGCGTTTATAATTAAATGCCGAGAAAAAGTAAAAACAGCGATGTTAAATCTACAATAGATAAGAAGAAAGGCTTAATGAATACTATTGTAAAAGACGTTGTAGTTGTGGAAAATGAGGATATTATATTGCAGTTGCCGATATCTGATAATGATATAAATAAAATAAGTATTACTGATGAATTACACGAAGCCCCGACGCCATATGAGCCGAACTGTTGTTATATAAATGAGACTAACTTTTATAATACGATTCAGGATAATTTGATTAAGGATGATAATGATAGAGATAGAGATAGAGATACTAATATAGATTATAATGATAATATTATTAAATCTTCAAATAATTGCTATTGGTGTTGCCACTCTATTAAAGACAGGATATATGGGATGCCTTATAAATATAATATTACTACAAATACTTATATATTGTTCGGGAACTTTTGTTCGCTAGAATGTGCAAATGCATATAACTTCTCTTCACATTGTGGGAGCGACAAAGTATGGGAGATAAATAGCTTGATACAGATGTTGAGCAAACATTTTGGATGCACTCGCCCGATACGCCCCGCACCTTCAAGATTTTTGCTGGATATCTTTAATGGTCCTATGAATATTGAGGAATTTCGCAAAGGTCATCATTCAAATGAAAAAACGCACCTATTAAATTTGCCACCTATGATAGCCACTACATACAATTACGAAATTGTAAATACATCCTATCTCAAAAACATTACAGATAATATGAATAATAAAATTGAGGCAAAAAAAAACAAAAAATGATATAAGAACATTGATACAATAAATATTGTGAATTACCCAAATTACTATTGCTATTAAGAATGACTAGTCTTGATAATAATTGCTGTGTTTCTGTTGTGTCGTCGGCTACGGCTACGGCGAAAGCCGAGGATATAAACTTTTCGCATTATAGAGTTTCTACTATAACTTGTAATGCGAATATTGGCGAGGATATTAATTTAAACTTGAAGATGCTGTTTGAAAATATTGTAATAATAGATAAGGATGATACAGACGGGATTGTATGGGCACAATATATGAAGGATGGCGAGGATTTAAATCGCGGGACATATCCCAAGAAGAGGAGGAATAGTAAAAAAAATAAGATGAAGAAAAATAGGTTTGATAACCAGGTTACAATTATATACAAGAACGATAAATATATGCCAAATGTAAAAATATTTAAGAATGGCAATATTCAAATAACTGGAATAAAGGTCGTTGAGGATACTGTCATTATTGTCAATCATATTATTGCGAATATCAGGAATATCTATGATGATATTAGTAAGGACATTATAAATAACCGCGATGATAATTATGAATTGAAATTGAAATATCAGAACTTCAAGATTCGGATGATTAACACGGATTTCAAGGTATATTGCGACGATTCTCTTGCGGTTCCATTCGGCTTAAAGAGACGCGAGATACACAATTTATTTATCAGCGATATATATAATAACAAGTGTTCGTTTCAACCTGGAATATATCAAGGGGTTAAGCTAGAATATTTCTGGAATAAATGCAATGAAAAAAAGAATGGTATTTGTTATTGCCCTAAGAAATGCTATGGAAAAGGAAAGGGAGAAAAAGTCGGTGATTGTAAAAAGGTTACCGGGGCTTTGTTTGAGAGTGGGAGCATCTTAATTACAGGTGGCGTATCTTTTGAACAAGTAGATGAGGTATATAAGTATATCTGTACTTTCTTGATTAAACACAAAGATACTATTAAGAAAATCCAACCAACCAATCTTGTAGCTCAAGATATCGCTGCGTAAGCTTCGCAAGCTTCTATATTATATCTGTTGTATGACAGCTGAAATTGTAATTATCATTACAGTTGGCTGATGTATATTTTTTATATTTATCTGTATTTATGTGATTATTTCCAGGTCTATTATACGAGGGTATGTGATGGCTTGCATAAAAATGCGAGGCATACACGACAGCATCAGGTTCAGCAGGAGGCATTTTATAACTATTACCCCAGGGTTTTTTGTCAAATAAGACATCGCCAGTATATAATCCGGCATTTTTTGGCCGAGGAGGGACGGGAACATTATGGTTATAATCTAATTCAGCATATTCTAATTCTTTTTTCATTATTCTATATATAAAATAGATATTATTATATAAAGATAAAATTGATAATTAATTTAAAATAGTATGAGTACTGAAAGTACTGAAAGAAAAAGGAGAAAGGTTGCTGATTTTGTTAAAGATGGTATGGAAACTGCTGATATAAAAGCGATGGTTCAAGATATTGTATTGTATATGACAGAGAACAAGGCAAAACATTCATCCCACACGGAGCTATTGAATGAAATGAAAAAATCAATTGAGGGTATCTTGTTTTTTGAAGAGAGATATCCTATGTTATATGCTATGGTTACGAAAGAGGAGGGATTTGAATATAGTAGCCTTGAATATTTTTTAGAGATGCGAGAGAAAATTGTAAATAACCAATTAACATCAGAACAGGCGTCAAAAGTAGTAGGCCAAGTATGGTTTGATAAGTACTATAAAAAACCGGATGGCGAAAAATAGCAAGTTCTAAAACATAATCAATCAATTCATTAATTTTTCTAGCTTCTTCCATAATAGATATAAAATAAGCTACAAATACAATCTGAAAGTTTCTATATTATAGATATTAGATATTTTTATATATTTTAACGAATATAATAATTTTATCTATTAAAACTTCTAAAAATATTTAGATTACCACAGCAATTCTTGAGACACTGGAATATTAATATTTTTTCATTTTAAAATTTGAGTACATCTCTTGAATTATTTTGTAATTTTCAAAAAACTTTTGAAATTTTTGAAAAAAAAGAAAGATGTACTCAAATTTTAAATTTCAATTTTTAGAGAAATCTGGCTTCTTTTTATGAAATCATACTGGTAATGAGAAAATACACCAAGCCTCTCAATAGCCTTCATAAAAATAATAATAATCAATATTATAGGATTATAGGGTTATAGGATTATAGGATTATAGGGTTATAGGATTATAGGGTTATAGGATTATAGGGTTATAGGATTATAGGATTATAGGGTTATAGGATTATAGGGTTATAGGATTATAGGGTTATAGGATTATAGGATTATGGGAATAAATTTGTTATAATTTGAGATTATTAAGATAAAAATTGACACAAAAATGTATTTAAATTATTACTATCGCAGTCAAAGCAAGCCTAAGCCAAAAGCTAAAGCCCGCCTACAGAACAGCCTATCAAACTTCAAAAGCCTTTCCAAGTTTTATCCAGAAACTCTTTCAGAAGAATGTCCGCCGCTGCTGTCCAGACTATCGGAATGGCCTTCAAGGAGTATATGAAGAATATTCCTGATGAGATTAACACCTCTAAGGATTTGGATGAGCATTTCGCTCAGTTCAAGAAGGATTTCAAGGAGAAGAAGAAGAATAACAAGATTGAGATTGCCGAAAAGAAGAAGGATACCAAGAAGAAGAAGAGGAGCAATCTTGATGAGGATGGTAATGAGAAGCCTAAGAAGCCTCTTACCAAGTATCAGCAGTATATCAGGGACAATCAGCAAAGGATTCGCGAAGAGTTTCCTGAGCTTTCAAATACCGAAAGGTTCTCTAAGCTCGCAGAAGAGTGGAAGGCTTACAAGGCCACTCTCGCGGATACCGCTGATGCTGCGGATGCTGCGGATGCCGACGAGGAAGAAGAGACTGTTGAAGCTCAGGAGACTGAGGAGGTGGAGGAGCCTGTCGTGGAAGAGGCAGTAGTTGAAGAAGATGAGAAGCCTAAGAAGGCCAAGAAGGCCAAGAAGGAGGCTAAGACTGACAAGAAGAAGGATAAGGATTCTGAGTAAATATGCGGATGCGGATGTGGATGCGGATGTGTAAAGGGATATAGATTAGGGTATATATATTTTTATATTTTATTTTTTGGATTTATGCTTGTAATCGCGGGTGTTATTATAAATTTCTAAATAATAATATAGATGATTATAGGGTTGTTTATTGGCTCAGTAATAATTGGGGTTATTATTGGGTTGATTGGTATTGGTGGTGGTATTTTGCTATTGCCTTTATTAGTTTATTATGATTTTTCGTTTCAGCAAGCTGTCGCAATATCTCTTTTCTTAAATACGATACCTAATGCATTACCAGGATTATATCTATATTATCAGCACGGATTTTTGGATTTTAATGCAGCTATTATAGTAGCTGCCGGAAGTATCCTTGGTGGAGTTGCAGGGGCTTATATTGGTACAAATAATTATATAGATGACAGGACATTATATAGAATATATACGGTATTTCTAATAATGACAGCAATATATATGTACTGCTATTATTGTTAGGGCTATTGCCAGAGGGGGGCTATCGCAAAAACAAAAAGATAAAAAATGATAATATTATAAAGTAATAAGATATTCAAGAGAAGATGTCTAATAAATCTAAGAAGGCGCTAGGACAATTCTACACGACAAATAACGAATATATTCTACAAAATATTACAATACCCGATAATATCTTTGATATCATTGAGCCTTTTGCGGGTAATGGCGATCTTATAGCTTTTATAGAAAATGCCGGAAATCTCAAAAATATTAAATATAACATAGAGTGTTATGATATAGAGCCTAAGAAGGATTATATTGTAAAGAGAGATACGATAAATGAGCCACCAGATTATAATAATAAATATGTTATAACAAATCCGCCTTATCTCGCGAGAAATAAAAGTGCTGATAAAAAGTTATTTGATAAATATAATGTCAACGATTTGTACAAGTGTTTTATCAAGAATATTATAAGCAATACTTGCTCGGGCGGGATTATAATAATCCCTTTAAATTTCTGGTCTTCTATTCGTCAGGCGGATATAGAGTTGCGCAAGTTATTTTTAGAAAAATACAAGATTATTATATTGAATATCTTTGAAGAACAAGTGTTTTCTGATACATCTTATACAATCTGCTCCTTCCAATTTGAACTAAAACAAGGTTATTGCGATAATATGATAGATATCACTATATATCCTTCAAAGGCTAATATAATTACTGAGCTAAACTCTAAAAATAACTATATGATTGGTGGCGAAATATATAAATTGCCTCTAAATAGTATTTATACAATTACGCGACTTACTAATAAGAATATTGACAAATATAATACAAATATCGTTGTTAAATGTATAGATGATAATATTACATCACAGATAGGATTATCATATGTAGAAAATAAAGATATATATATAGATAATACACCTAATCAATCGGCGCGGACTTATGCGACGCTAATAATAGAGCCGGCAATAGATGAAGAGAAGCAGAAAAAATTAATCGTTAGCTTCAATAAATACTTGCGGGAACATAGAGAAAAGTATAATTCGCTTTTCCTAACAAATTACAGAGAAAGCAAGGATATAGCAAGAAAGAGAATATCATTTGACCTTGTATATTCAATCGCCGAATATCTATTGGACAGATTAGATAGCACAGAATCTCCCTGATTTTACAATATCTTTATTGAAATCGTATAAGCTTCCTACAAAAATATTATCTTTAATATCATAATATCTTTCTTTGTTCAATAAATAATTAAACTTCCCCATACTTTTATAGCTCGTATCGCCATCAAGAATATTGAAGAATAGTATATCATTATTTTTTGCATATTTAACTAGGTATTCCATTTGACATTTAATAAAATGATACACTTCTCTTAGCGACCGCGTTTGTGAGCCTCCGCTATCACATATAAACTTTAAGTTAAAATAAAGTTTTTTTCCCTCTCTATTTATTACTCCGTCAAAGTTTTCAGTAAAATCAAATCCGTTTTCATTTGTCAAAGGGCATCTGATATTTTTTATTTCTATATTTTCTATATCTAATCTGTCATCTGTCTTTTCTAATTTAATAGAAATTAGTCTTTCTATAATTTCTATTTGATATTTTTCACATTCATTTGATTTCCCATTATTATACCATTTACAATTTTTGCGCCAATTTTTTGTTTGATAGCACGACTGAACTATTTCATAATCAGATTCTGATTCTTCTTGGCAAATAACTGACATAGTGATATTTTACTCTTACTCTTTATTTTTGTACAGCTGTCAATTTTTCATCATATTTTTATAAAAATTGATATAAGCAATTAAATATATATATTTTTTAACAAAGTATTATTATGAGCAGTGATATGCCATTGTCCAATGTCCCCCCTACCAATCTTACTCAATTAATTGAAAAAACTTACAGTAATTACGATGGCAATACTACTTATGCAAATACGCTGATTAATACGCTGAAAAAATATCATTTCTGGCCGAATATCAAGGTTAAGAAGTTCAAAGATAACGAGGATATTGTTCTCCTTCACACTAATTACAAGATGAGTGATATTTGCGAATATAAGGAGCTTTATGAGCAGTGTCGGAGTATTGTATTGGATTTTACTCTCTCTTGTAATAATAATGTTGTCGTTACGTATGCAAATTCTATTCCGCGTAGAATCGGGTATGAGGAATATATTTCGGCGAATTACAGCGATACCGACAGATGTTATGAGGCTTATGATGGAACTATTATTACTGTTTATAATTATAAGAATCAGTGGTATTTCGGGACATCCAGTTGTCCTGACGCGAATAGTTCAAAGTTCTCGCATCCTACGAAATCGCACGGTAAGATGTTTGACGAGGTACTATATGGATTTTATAGTAAATCTCCGGAAACTGCTGAAATGCTTTCGCACATTCCGCCTTATGATGTCGGAGAGACTCTGCGGGCTATGTTCGCGTCAAATTTGAATCCCGAGCACGCTTATGAGTTTGTCTTGATTCACTATGATAACAAGCATATTATTGATTATACTGATGTGCTAGGCGAGAATTATAAGGAGCTCGTGCATATCAATACGAAGAACCGAATTACGCTAGAAGAATATGATATTAATATATCGGCTATCCAAGAGCTTTTTAATATGGGTGTAAAATATCCGGCTTATTTCGCAGATATCAATCAGGCCAATACATATATCAACGAGAATAAAAGCTATGGATTGATTATTAAGAAAAAGGTAGATGGAGAGAACTTTTCGCGACTATACAAGATATCCTCAATGTATATTAACTATCGCGAAGAGACTGACCCGTGCCACCCGAATGTATGGATGAATATTCTTAGCGTCTATATGAAAAACAAGCAGAATTATACTATTAAGGATTATATCGTGACATATAACCCGAATATCCAGATTCCGCTTGATAATAACGGGAGACAGATTGACCCTACATATCTTGTACATACGATTATCTCAACTATCAAGGATAGCCTCTACAGCTATTATAAATCAACTACGACATATAATCCAACTTATAAGAGATACAAGATGAATAAGGAGATGGACAAGCAATTTGCGCCAATTATTCAGTATCACTTGGCGCAGCTGAGAAATCTACAAATTACAACATTCAGCAAGAAGCTTATTACAAGCTCAAATATTTATTACTATCTATGCCAATGCAACGATGTCAAAAATATCAAGACGCTTATTCAGTTCTTCGCGTCCAATCCAATCAACGAAATGCAATCCCGGACATCTATGTGTTTCGCAATTATGAATACCTTGATTTCATAGATGTCCCGGAGATGTCTGAGTATCAGGATATCAAAAATATATATATCTTAATAATAATAGATAGATAAGGATATATGTCGGACTATTTTTCCACACAGGGATGGGTGTATATTGCAGTTAGTATTATACTTACTATAATATCTCTTGCGCTGAATGTGTATTTGGAAGGTCCCGGATTATATTTAATAGCGTATTTTGTATATCTGTTTGTCATATTATTGACGGCTTACAATATAACTTGTTTAACAAAAGGAGAATGCTATTTATGGAGTTGGATTGTTACTATACTATCAATAATACCTATGATACTTATGATAATCCTAATAGTATACATCATATTATATGAAAAAAATACAAAGGTATAATTAGTATAATTAGTATAATGCGATATATGTTTTCTTTATTCTTTAGTTTTATGTTTTTTATTTTTTTAAAAATTGATTATATAAGATAAAAATATAATAAACTATATATTAATAGAATGTTTTACAATTATAAGTTTGATTCGGCCGACCCTTCAAATAATCACAGCTTTGATATTCACGATATTGACTTGGCGATTGTCAATGGTATGCGAAGGATTATTATGACGGATATTCCAAACTTGGGAGCAATCGGGGAAAAACTGGAGAAGGAGGAGCCTACTGTTAGTGTCATAACTAATACGGGAGCATTACACGACGAGTTTATTATACATCGCATCGGGCTAATTCCTATCTGTATGACGGCCGACGAAATTGAGAATTACGAGGATAATTCGCTCGTGATTGAATTGAATGTTAATAATACTACGAATAAAAGTATTGATGTGCGAACCACGGATTTCAAGGCGACCTTTAATGATGTAGAAATTACTGAGAAGAAGCTGAGAGAGTTATTTCCGCCAAACAAGGTATCAAAACTTAATATCTTGATTACGAGATTGAGACCTGGCGAACATCTACATTTGAAGGCGAATATTGTCAAAAGAACTGGGCGCGATAATGCATCGTTTAACCCAGTTTCACTATCAAACTTTTCGTATATCCAGGACCCCAAGGAAGCTAAGAAATACGAGAGCTTGCTTGATAAAGAGCGGGCATATTATATGAATGAATACGGCGACCCTACGAAGTTCAAGTTTGACATAGAGCATATTAATGTTAATATGGGGCCCAGATATTTAATCCCGAAATCTCTGGATATTGTTATAGCTAAGTTGAATAATCTAATGACTGAATTGGTTAATATTAATACGACGGAAATTGTAAAAATACAGCAATTCCAAGATATTGCCGAGACATACGAGTTTATCATTGATAACGAAGACGATACGCTGGGAAACATTATACAATCATATGTGCACGACAGTTATGTGAGGAACAAGAAAACAGTCAATAATATGGCGTGCAAGTTCATAGGCTATATTTGTCCGCATCCTCTCAAATCTACTATGATTATAAGGATAACTCTTGATAATATTACCGACAAATATATGTTTATCGCATTTATGGATAAAGTATGCAAGGAGATTGTCAGTTATTTGGTTGATATTAAGACAAAATGGAATAAATTCGCAATTGATAATAATGTATCATAATTTATATTATTATATATTAAAAGAAAGGGAAAAATAATATGTCAATTAATATCAACGACAACGAGTATATTTTTGAGGAAGAAGAATTGGAGGACATAGAATATCTAGAAATAATGAGTTTAGATGATATTATTAAAGACAATCCTTCATTTATAGCGTTGTCCCGTGAGGAAATAAAGAGCAGTTTATTTGAATTGTTTGCGAATAAGAAGAAGGCCAATAATATAACGAATCTTTTTTACGATATAATAAATGATATAGATGGCAATCGCGGGAAATTGAAAAATTATGATAATTATGTGTTTGATGCCGAAGCCGAAAAGAATGATTATAGCGCGGATATGGCGGATAAGACCGAAGTTGCCAATTTTAATAATTTGAAAAAGAAGACTGTTATAAATCACGATATAGCAAAAGAAAAATATTTTTTTTGCATTAAATACAATAAAGATTCTGAGAAACTGCGATTTAAGCCTGAAGCCAAGATAAATATCACAATAGAACCACGAGACAAGGGATTTCCTATATATTACCCAGTATTCCCAGCAGATGATGTGAATATCCCTATAATATCTGCTTATTACAAAATACCAAAGACTGTTATAAATGATTACCTATACACTAAGATAACATCGCATTTAACGACAACGAAAAATATGAATATGAATATGAATATCAATTATGTATCTTCGGAAAATTGCGAAAATGTCAGCGATTTAATAAAAGGTGTCAGACCGGATATCAGCAATATCATAGAGTATCTCAAAGATAGCTTTGAGCTTGATTATTATAACATAGAGAATGTCTTGAATAAGTTTGGTAAATCCTTGGATTTTATTAATAAGGAGGATTTTGGCATTTTATGCGATTATCTCGCGGATGTTATGGAACAATATAAGGAGCGAAAGAATGTATCAAGACCTGTTAAAATTAAGAAGCCGGATATTATAAATAAGAAGTTAATATTCTTTGATAAATTGAATACTAGCATCCAGCTATTGAACATTACAGAAAAAGTAATAGACTTTTTGGATAAAAATAAGATGAGTTTGGAAGACTATCGCGAGAATAATATAATGACTGACAAAATAAAGCCATTGAAGGATTTGGAGACCTATGCTATAATTGACACTATAAGAACTATGGGTATTGGAAACACCGATGATAACGCAGTTATCTTAGAGATATTAGATATTATAACGCGTTCTTTGAAAAATAGCAATATCTTGGAGGCTATACAATCTATTGATGACATCTTGAAGACGCACGAAAAGAAGGAGATTATTGTAAAGAAGTACGAAATCGCCAGAAAAGAGAATGAATATTCGCGAAATCACATATTTGACTATGATAAGGACGGCAAGCAATATTTAATATCATACCGAGAACACAAAGAAATAAAAGATAGCCACTATCACGATAAGAATGAGGGAATACCTATGATAGAGTTTGAGACTCAGGAAGCTACAGATGATGTGGGTAATGGAGCTGGCGACGCCGACGCCGAAGATATTGGATATATAACTGGGTTTAATGAGTTAAGTCGCCATGATATAGAGAAATATATAACAAATATTATTTATAAGAATGAGGTGGGATTTGTAGATAGTTTGGAGAATATGTTGAATATCCTGAATAATATTGGTAAATCGGCTAATATTGAGTTTGATTATGATGCATTATGTAGCGAGCTGTTCAAGTATAATCGCAGTATATCAAAGAGACGCGATATGTATATTAAGGCGTTTCAAGATAATGACTTGGAAATAAGCGAAGAGATGCTTAATTATTTGGATAAATTATCGCCCAAATCTATATTAGCATTAATAAATAATAGAGATAAACCTTTTTCGGATATTGATGATAATGTAGATAATGTTATAGTATCTTATAATAAAATATGGTGCGAGGAGTTTAATGATATGTTTTTAAATGCCCTGGCGTATTGTATAATAAACCTGCAAGATAAGATATTGAATGATACGATATTCATAGATGTTGATTATTTAAATGGTAATTTCTTGAGTTATTGGGATAACTGCGGTTCGCCTCTTAATAAAAAAGAGGATCGTGGTGTTATGTCATATATCATAGAGGTTGCCACGGATTATTTGATAAATAATAGTAATAATGAGTTTTTGATAGAAACCGATAATATGTTTAAAAATACTTACAAAGTGATTGAGAAATATTATTCGGAAAATCTGGAGAGAATGAAAAAGAAAGATGATATATGTCGGGAGAAAAAGAAGGAGCAGAAGGGAAAAATAGAAAGAGATAAATTATATGGCTTATATAAAAATAAGGAATGCGGGAAGGAACTCAGCTTATGTAGGGAGCAATATATACAATCTTTGATATATATGCCCGATGTAAATTATGTAAAGATACACAAGTTTTTAAATGGCTGTTGCTTGAAAAAGCTGGATGATAGCTTTAATGAAGATATTGATTTAAAAAATGCAAATCGCCCAGAGTTAATAGGATTTAAGAAAAAATATGCTGAGAAAAAGATGACGAATAAGCCTCGCGATTTGAGATTCATCCCCAAAAAGACTGCTAAGACTAATGCTAATACTAAGGCCGACGCTACAGATGCAGATGATGCGGAAGCCGGAGCAGGAGACGCTGGCGAAGAAATTGTTGAGCGTATATATTTAGAAGATTATATATATGATATGAATAATAATTCTAAGATAGTTAGGAGATGGCTTGAAGCAATGAAGGGAAAGAATAATAGCGTATTTCCTGATAATATTATAGCAGATTTTGAGAATGGCAATATAAAATCTATAAAAAATAGTATAATATCAAATGTTAGTTTATTGACAAAAACCTCAAAGCATTCAGGCGACGAGTTTATTAACAATTTTAATAATGTTAGGAAGACCGGCAAGGGCGGTAAAGGCGGCAAAGAAGTATCTAATGATAAAATAAAATATCTTAATATAATTCGGGCAATTATAAAAACTCTTTATGGACACTTGCGAGCGGAGGATAATAATGAGGAAATCAAAGTATTGCTTACGAATTCTATAAAGGATTTAAGGGATATTATAATAGATTTGAAAGAATTAAATAAAATATATAACGATGATATTGAGAATGAGATAGAATTTATAAATAAATATATAGTTAGCAGGGCATTATGCTGTCCTTTTAATATTGATAATACTTTAAATGGAAAGATAATATCAGATATTATAAGCAGTCAATATATATACAAGATAACTGCCAGCGTATATGAAGATGTTTTTAAGATAATTAAAATAACTTTCCCGACATTAGATGAAAACATAGATTTTTTGAATAAACAGCGTGAGAAAAACAAGCAGGAAAAAATAAAGGCCTTCAATAAAATAACAGTAGAAGAGAATGCTCTAATAAAAGAACTCAAAAAAGCTGGATTTAAACAAGATTTACTTGCAGAGAAAAAAGAGGATGATGAAGAAATCAATAATCTCTTTGATAATGTTATTGAACCTGGCGACAACGGCGATGAAAATAACAACGAGTTCAATGAGTTCAACGAGATATTCAATGATAATGCCGGAGGCGCTGGAGCAGCCGGAGGAGCCGGAGGCGCAGCAAAACAAGAAATAAATGAGGAAAATATGCTTATGACATATGACAGAGAAGATGATGATGAAAATATGGATACAGAAGATATGGGATTTTTATATAATTAAAGGGGGAAACCGCCCCTAACGCGGTATTAGAAAAGGTTAAATGAATTGCTATTTAGAGGCTCGTAAGCTATTTATATTACCTTTATGGTGTAGTAAAAAGAAACTAAGATTTTTTAAAAATTGAAAATTAAAATTTGAGTAGTGGAGCGTATCTCTTGATTTATTTTGTAATTTCTAAAAAACTTTTGAAATTTTTATCATAATAATCAGGTGGCTCATTTATATTATTATATATATATAATTCATTTTTTTGCGAAGGCTTAATGATATCATCGTAAAAGATATTATAGAATATTTTTTTATAAGGTGTTGCGCATAATACAAAATAATTTGGTGTTAAATGTGGGATTGATACAAGTATTTCACTATTCATATTTGTAGGTGCCTCACTTAATCCAATCCGATGGCCGCTATGTTTTAAAAATGGTAATAAATGTACTTTACCCGTAATAAAACTATACAATATTTGTTGATCAGGTTTTACATTTTTTTCAATTGGCAAATTATCTCTAATAATTTCTAAATATGCTGATAATGTTTTTTTTGATTTATCCAAGTATTCACATCGTTCCTTATAATTTTTAAAATTATCATCAGATCTAATTTCGCTTGCAAATACAAATGTTCTATCTGGATCAACTCTAATAAAAACTCTTGGTTCTGTTCCTATTTGCCCTTCTCCGTAAGAACTATTTATTTCTGTTTCTACGGATGTATAATCAATATCTCTTGAATAATAAGGTGCTTTAAAAAAAATATATGGATGTATTCTACTTCTACCAAATTCTATACCATCTATTATACTTCTACCAAATTTTATACCTTCTATTTGAAGTTGTTTTCCTGTTTTTAATCCAAATTCACATAAACTACCCATTTCTTCTGGTTGCGTAAAATGCGTCCATATTATTATTCCTTTTTTAACCTCTGGTTTTAATATACACACTAAATCATCTTTATACATAATATCACTTTCTTTTATTGGTTCTCCTGCTCCACCAATCATTTTTTTATTTTTTCTTGTTTTGTTTTTTTTATTATATTCTTCTTGCGATATTCTTTTTTTTTCACCATTTTTTTTTAATTTGTAAAAATAACCCTTTTTAGTTTTTAAGTATTCAACCATTCTAATATATATATTAGAATAAATCGGCGTTTTAAATGTCCAAAGGTGTAAAAAATAAAAAGGTAATTATATAGGTATTATATATTTTTTTATACATTTTCGCCAGCACCGAATATTTTAGTATCGGCGCCAGTCGCCGTCGTTGTAGTTAAATCGTTTTTTGGCGGGGCTGTTGATATATTAACAAGGGATGCTCCTTGTGCTATCATCTGAGCTTCTTGTGGTAATTGAGCCATTTGCGCTCCTTTTCTGCTTCCACTGAGTCTTTTGGAGACATTAGTATTGCCTATGATGCCATTTAATTGAATGGGTATGTGTCTCTCGGCATCAGTGAAACATTTGGCGACTTCTATTTTATATTTTACAGGTATCTCTTCAAAAGAGCAATCCTGTATTAAATTGTCATATTTTAGTGATAAGATATTGTAGGTTTCTTTTGAGACGCTCCCATCACACGCTTCTATTTCTTGAGACAGAAGCATAAATTGCTGGGATAATTTTTTAAATATTTCAAATTTTTCGCTCGCCTTTATGCTGTTTGTAAGAGACATTATAAGGACGCTTACGGCATTTACGATAATGTTCGGTATCTTGATAGCATTTGCGTCCTCGCTGATACTGTTTATAATACACATAGTTGAACTAGTCAATACGAGAGGTATATTAAAGCAGAACTTGACAAAACTCCAGTGAGAAGATGCCTTAGTACATAATAGTGTCATTGACTCGCATTTATCCAACAATTTATCAATATTATGCATTATTTTTTCGGTTATTCTTAGTTTATCTAATAATATGATATTTTTTTATTTGAATTATTATATTAGAGATAAGCGTATGAATATAGAAGTTAAAACAAACGCCTGGGTTCTTCCAAATAGAGTTGGTTATAACAAAAAAATGTATGATATATTTCATCCTTCAAAATATCACAAAAAAGCAGCAGCTAAAGCCTCTTGTGAATGTACAAAAGATTCGTGTGAATTAGATGTATCTAAGGTGTCTCTTTTTCCGCAGCAAAGGATTGTCAAGGATTATATGCAATTTGACAGTCCTTACAGAGGCATCTTGTTATATCACGGTTTAGGATCGGGTAAATCTGCCGCATCAATAGCCGCATCCGAAGGATATATTAATCGTAAAAATGTTATTATTATGACTCCCGCGTCATTATCGCAGAATTATGAGAACGAATTGATGAAGATATCAACTATCGGCTTGAATCTAAAAAAATCATGGACTTGCCTAAAAGTTATTAAAACAAATGCCAAGATGATGGAACAGCTCAAAGGATACGCCATAGATAAGCAAATGGTTAAAAAAGAGGGAACTGTATGGGTTCCTTTATATAAGAAGGATATAGAGGATGCCGAGATAGTTATAGATAATATTAAATACTCTGATATGGCTTCAAATGACAAAGAGGATATCAAAAAGACTATAACGCATATAATAAGAAACAGATATAAGTTTATAAATTACAATGGCATTACTATGAAAATGATAAAAGAAATGGGCGACAATCCTTTTGACAATTCCTTTATAATAGTTGATGAGGTGCATAATTTTATTAGCAGAATAGCTAACGGTTCCAAAATAGCTATGAAAATATACAATAATATTGTTAGCGCTAAAGATGTTAAATTGGTATTATTGTCAGGGACACCTATAATTAATCATCCATACGAAATATCATTTTTAATCAATTTATTACGAGGCCCGATGAAGACTTATAAAATCCCTATAATAGATGGCGTAGCCGACAAGAATGAAATAATAAATAAGTTGTCAAATGCACAATTGCACGATTATGTTGATGAATTATATTACGACAATAGGAATCTCAATATTATATTATTGCCTATAAATTATGTTCGCAAAGACGATGTATCATCGGCGATAGTAAAGAAGGAATGGGATAGGGACGAAGATACAATTATAAAAGAGATAATAAAAGCTGTTAATGCCGAAGGAAACGATGCGAATACCGGAAAAAAGCCTGTGAAGCCTGTGAAGCCTGCGAAGCCTGTGAAGCCTGCGAAGCCCGGAAATGGAATAGATGTCAAGAAGCCTTATTTAATAGTAACGAACGGAACGACGGGTTCCTTAAAAACAAAGATGGCTGACGAAATTATTAAGTATTTGAAATTGAATCCTACGAATACGAAGATAAATATAGATGATTTGGTGATAAAGAACAAGGAATATAAGAAGCGTGTATTAGATATAATTAAGAAGGTAGCGAAGGAATGTAATAATAACAAGGCGTGTATATCTGAAAAATACGAGAATCCCAGTGATAAATTGCAAGAAGATTTTGCAAAGGCCTATTATGATGTAAGGAAGGGCGAAGGTGGCATTAGTTGCACGGATAGTTTTAAAAACTCTTGTGATAAATTGAATGATTTGAATTTGGAGAATGCTTTGAAAGAGAGCAGAAATATTGTATTTGAATCACAGGGACTATCGGTTCCATCGTGGCTATTGTCTCAGCCCTATTTGACCGAAAAATATAATGTCATATTTGCCTATTCTCTCGCTCCTATTAAAAAGATTGTAGATGTTATTAAAAAGCGCGGGAAAGCGAGAATAGACAAATATCTCAAGAATCCTAACGAAGATGCGCCGAGGATGCCGTCAGTTGACAAAAAGATAATAGGAAATAACATTAAAAATATTGTGGCAACATTAAAGGAATTGCGTAAAAATTGTATAAATGAAGTGGAATATTTGAAATGCGGTAATAAAAAAATAGACAAGCTCCTTGTATATGAGAATAGCGACGATTTTAAATTCAATCTAGTATATGATAATTATAACAATGATGATATAATAGATTCCGAGTTTGAAGGCCTAATTTATGATATTGTTAAAATGAATGCCAAAGGTAATTTTGATGAATCGGGTATATCTTTGAGTACTAAATATGATACCGAACATAACTATGCTTTGCCGAGTAAAAAAGAGGATTTTGTCAAGTTTTTCATAAATGACGAGGATCCCGAAAATATCAAGGTAATTAATGAGGATTTATTTAAAAGACGCGTATTAGGCATTTTGAGTTATTATAAGACATCAGGTTCGGAACTATTTCCCTCGCTATTACCTGAGACTATTAGAAATATGTATATGACCGACCATCAAATCAAAAAATATGTAGATGTTCGTATTAAAGAAATAGCGATGGATGACCGCAAGAAGAAGTTCGGCAACAAAGGATCTGCAGAAGTTAGCTCCGTATATCGTGCATTCAGTAGATTAGTATGTAATTTTGCGTTTCCCGAAGAAATACCTCGCGAATTCCCTCAGGATATAAGGACATTGAAGAAAAAAGAAATGGCAATGAATGAGGAAGACGGCGCAAATAGCAAGGACAGCAAGGACGGCGAAGATGCTGATAGTGATAAAAAGAAGTTCAATAAAGAGATAGATGCTGAATACAATAAAAAATTAACGAAGGCACTTAGTGATTTAAAGAAGGGCGATTATTTGGAAAAGAAGAACTTGCGCGAATACTATAGTCCGAAGTTTGCGCAAATGTTGGAAGATGTAAATACATCACCCGGGAGTGTCCTTGTGTATTCGCAGTTTCGCGTCGTAGAGGGTTTGGGTATATTCAAGGAGGTTCTAAATAAACACGGATATGTTGAGATTAATGTTATAAAGAATGATGAATATGGATATATATTAGAAGACCCCGATGTATTTGATGAAAAATATGATAATAAAAGATATGTTATGTTCAATTCTGACAGAGAAAAGACCAATATATTAATGAATCTATTTAACGGGGATTTTGCAAATCTCCCAGATACTATCAGGAGTAGCTTGCCGAATAATGGGGAAGGACTGGAACAAAGATATGGAAAGCTTGTCAGGGTTATGATGATTACGCAATCGGGCGCCGAGGGTATATCTTTGAAGAATGTAAGACGCGTATTGATAACCGAGTATTTCTGGAACTCTGTGCGCATAGACCAAGTAATAGGGCGCGCTGTTCGTACTTGCAGTCATATGGGATTGCCTGTAGAAGATAGAAATGTGGGGGTTTATAAATATATTATGAAGTTTACTAATGACCAGCTAATAAAAAACCCGACACTCAAAATAAAGGACGCCGAACTATCTACCGACGAGCATATATATGACAAGGCTAATAAAAAAGAGGAGTTAATCAAGAACTTCTTGGATATGTTAAAATCCTCTTCAATAGATTGTGTGATACACGCTGATGTTAATAAGCCTTTGAAGAATGGCTATAAATGCTATAACTGGCCTATAAATATGAAGGACGATAAATTGGCATTTACACAGAATATATTGAATGATGGCAAAATAACTCAATATAAAAACTATGAAAGGGTGAAAACAGACAGAGGCAAGGTTGTATCCAGGGATGGCGTCAAATATGTGCTATTAAATGATAAATTGTATGATTACAATAGCTATAAAAATGCAGGGGTATTATTGCCAGCCTAAGTCTCCTAAGTCTCCTAAGTCTCCTAAGTCTCCTAAGTCGCCTAAGTCTCCTAAGTCTCCTAAGTCTCCTAAGTCGCCTAAGTCTCCTAAGTCTCCTAAGTCTCCTAAGTCGCCTAACTTTTACTCTAAGTAATACATATAAATAATAAATTATAGTAAATAAGAAGCATATACTTATTTTTAATAATAAATATAAATGAACGATATAATATTTAGATGTATTCGCAATATTAATATAGAAGATTACATAGAATATGATATTGAAAACATTGAAAATATTAATATAGTAATTGAAGATATCATAGATGCTGGAGATGCTGGAGATGCAGGAGATGCTGGAGATGCAGGAGATGCTGGAGATGCTGGAGATGCTGGAGATGCTGGAGATGCTGGAGATGCTGGAGATGCCGGAGATGCTGGAGATGCTGGAGATGCCGGAGATGCTGGAGATGCCGTAGATGCCGGAGATGCTGGAGATGCTGGAGATGCCGTAGATGCCGTAGATGCCGTAGATGCTGGAGATGCTGGAGATGCCGTAGACATAGATTATAATATTGGATGGGATATCAGAGAAGCCGGGGATGCAGCGATTATTTCTACAGGAACAGGGAGATGTATATGTAGATATAATAATTTTAATTTATGCGACCGTAATATAGGAGATAACTTATTATATTGTAGGTATCATAAGAATACTAAGATTGGCTATATACACAAGATATTTTATGATGTATTTAAAGACAAAGAAGAGATAGCAGTAGGTGATTTATATATGTTATATAGACATATTAATGGTAATTTTGGATTTGGGTATATCAAGGAGTTATATATAGACTTATTAAAAAGCATACCATTCAAGATATTATTAAATATAGCTGAGAAGAATAATATAATATCAAACGACCGCAAATATAGTAAGAATGAGATTTATTTGCGTCTCTATAATATTAATAAAAATACTTGCGAACTGGAAAGCAATAATATAAATATAGATGCATTTTGCAAGATACAGCAGAGACTCAAAGAAAGATTGAGAGATAAAATAAAGAAACGGATTAGAGATAGGCTGCGAGATAATATATTTAACTTAGAGGATTATGAGTCAGGAGTCGCCCGAGGTGATTATATAAATACCGATGAACTTTTTACAGGAGAGAATATATGCGATATACCTCCTAAAAGATTATATATATTATGCAATAATAATAGCGAGAGCAGCGAGAGAAGCGGTAAGTATGTATTTGATGCTGTAGAATTGGAGTATTTTGTTAGAAAATGTAGAGAGAATAAGCAGGAGCCTTATAATCCCTATAATCGTGATAAGTTGGATGAGGATTTTTTGGAGAATCTTTATATATTTATAAAATATAATGACCTGCTAATCAAGAATGATGAATATTTGTGGGAAAACAATATGCACGCATTTACTGAATTGTCGTTAGAAATAGAAAGTAGAGGGTTTTATAATAGCCCTGAATGGTTTGAGAGATTAAAAGATGCGGATTTCCTAAAAGTAATCAAATATTTTAAATTATTCTCAGCCAATACTCCAGAAAGTAATAAGTATTTTAATGAAATCAGAGCAGATACCTTGATATTTGATTTTTGCAAAGATGCCATAAAGATGTTCAAAGAATGCAATAACGAATATTATATATTATGCTGTAATTTTATTAAGGCTATGGCTTTATGTTCAAATAACTTTTATAATAATTTGCCAGCGTGGCTATTAGCTAACGGAACAGGTGGTATGGGAGCGGTAGGTGCGGGAGGACATATGGGAATTGGTGGTATTATTGATAATATTCGTATAAATACAAATCTTGAAACGTTGATGGGGGCGATGAATAGGAATAATGCTTCAGAATTGGCAAATAATTTTTTATTATATTATTATGTAGAATATATTTAAAGTTGTTATACAAATATGAATATTAACACAAATACATATGATATCAAATATACGCCCGACTTTGCATATACTCCAATAAACTCTCAATCTCTAGTACATACTCAAAATGTAATTGAAGAAAAACAAAAAAATACAATAGATACATATATAAGCAAATTTAAAACATCATTTTATGGTTTTTTATTATTTATTATTTTATCACTTCCAGTTGCATATAAAATATTGGATATGATTGGAAAAATAATATCACAAAACATAGAGATATATGATTTTAACACAGAAGAACCATCGCCATTAGGGCGAGTAATAATGGGATTAATTGTTTTAATATTATTATTTATCTTATAATATAAGAATCCCAGAGAATACATTAGATTACCACATTATTTACATTACTTTTTCTTAGTAGCAGCAACCTTCTTAACTGCCTTCTTAACCGGTTCAGGTTCGGGTTCGGGTTCGGGTTCGGGCTCAGCCTCTTCATCCTCCTCTTCTTTGACATCTTCTTTTTCGTCTTCCTCATCATCCTCGTCTTCCTCATCATCCTCATCTTCCTCTTCTTCTTCCTTTGAAATTACTGGAGCCTTGACAGATACTGGAACTTGAGCCGCAACAGCTGCCACAGGTTTCTTTTTATCTTGAACTACAGCAGATACTGACGATACTTTGGAAATTACCTCAGTATCTACATCAATATCTTCATCGTCTTCATCTTCATCATCTACAACATCCTCATCACTATCTTTTACAAAGGTAATCTTTGAAGTGTTAATCTTTTGGAACTTGGCAGAAACAATCTTCCAACTGCATCCAAACATTCCCGCAGAGAACCAGAGACCATTCAATTGGATAATGAATTGCGCCTTTCCACCCTTGAGATTTGCAACATAGTCCTTGAAATCAATCTCGTTATTATCCATATCATAGCAATCAAAGTCAAACTTATCATCATCTGAATTATAAGGAATCTTGGCCTTGAAAGTAGGAGGATATTTATCAGCATACATACCAGTTTCCTTGTCCTTATCACGGCGAACAATAGGGCTAAACATATTCTCAATAGCACCCTTATTTCCCTCAAAGTTCTTCTTGAACCACGCTACACTATTCTTGCTCGCGTCTTCACAGATTTTTTGTTCAAGTTCAATCAACTTATCGTGAAATGCTTGGACTTTGGGATTCTCGTCCTTTCCCTTGAATGATGCCGTAATATCATACTTACGAGCTTCATCTTTTCTCTTAGGGTCATCCTTGATAAACTGAGTATTATCATTGACGCCATAGGGAATTGATAGAACAGGGGTTTGAATATTGATTTTGGAACCTTGATAATTAAGATAAACAGATTTAGCACCTGATTTCATAATCTTCATTTCAGAATACTTAATCTTGTCGACATTGAATTGCTTGGGGAGGAGAACGTTCATCGTTGTATATATATATTAATTAATCTTTATATAGACTATCAATTTTTATTATTTTTTGTGTCTTTTTTTAAATTGAAAAAAATTGACAAAAACTTGGTATCAACGCAAAAGAGGATATGAAGATATTCGCCCAGTATAAATAAATATAAAAATACGAAGAACACATTCATTTTGAAGAAATATGCTATAATACAGGCACCTATGAAAGTCATAACAAAATCCACGATGGCAAAATCATATAAGCGCGTGGCGTGTATTCCCTCTCTCGGAACCCCAAGAATATCTTTATATTGGGCAAAAATACACATAATTTATATCAATAGCTTTATTATAAATATTATAGATATTATAAATATTATAAATATTATATTATAATAGGATTGTATGAGAAAAACTCCTAAAATTCTATCGAATGATAAGTATAAATATTATGATTTAGAGTTTCCAATATATAAGACTAAAAACGGCGGGCGATTAATAAAAATAGGCAATATTTTTTATAATTTAGAAAATAACACAACAGTTGAAAAAGTAAAGGAAGAGTATAGTAAGAAGATACGCATAGAGCTATCAGAGGAAGATAATGAATATGTTATTATCTAATTTCAAATGAAGATACTATAAGGTAATATACAAGTGTCTTGGTAATACTATGAACATTTTTGATATCACTCAATTGCCTGCCGCCCGGTGAGCCTGGTGAGCCCTGAGTATTATAATTATTATCAATATAATATTTGAAGGCTTTATCAAAACCATAAGATAGCAGGATATTATTGATATTATAGGTGCTCATTTTTTCAATTTCATTTTCAATAAAATTATTTAAATCAGATGTCAAAATATCGCGGTTATCGTGGCAATTATTATTGTTATAGCTGATGCTCTCATAGATATGTTCGCAATAATCGTAAATACTTTCGTGAACGACCTCTTTCATATAACATTCGTACATTGGTAATGTGTTATTAAAAATAATACACATAATCAATTTTTATTTTTATGATGAGTATAATCTTGATGCAATCAATTATAAAAAGATATATATATACATATACATATACATATACATATACATATACATATACATATACATATACATATACATATACATATACATATACATATACATAAAGCTATCTAAGGCATTCTATCAGCGACAGCAATTGGATGCGTTGTGTATTTTGACGATATCCTGAATATTCCAGAGCTTATACATAACGTATTTGTAATTATTTTTAGTTTCTTCCATTTTTCTTGATTTTAGGCTAATTAACTCTTTTTCAAAATCAATTCCCATAATCTTGATAATTGTCATATAATTATAGAGTATATAAGGGTGGAATAATTCGGCATTATAATAATTTACTCCAAAACCATTCTCATATCTCAGCTTGTGGTTTAATAATTCAACATAATCCATCAATATATGCTCTGTGAAACAGCTGCGAAACAAAGCAGTTTCCTTGTTAAACATAATATTTACTGATGTTGCCATTTTTCCAGTTGCATCTTTAATAACCTCTTTCTCTTCGCAAGAGATGCTTTTTGACTTTTTGAGCAAACAGTTGAATACGCGAACTGCGTAAAGTTCTGCGCGATTCCTGCTAATTCCATCAAGGATATGTTGATTTTCCTTAGCTGCCTTACAAACACCACAAATCTTCTGGTATTCATTGGTGTTGCAAATGCCTTTGAAAGCCTTATCATTTGCAAAGAGGATTTGAGCTACAAGAGCGCTGTCCATTTTCTGGATATTTTATCTATTCTTATATGCTATCAATTTTTATGCAAAATAATTGAAAATATAACATATTATTTCTCTAACTTAATATATAGTATTAATATAATATAGAAAGAGTAATATATTATATTAATATGAAAAAAAAATATATAATTGAAATCTTAATTAAACATTTTGAAAAATATAATTCAAAATATTTTACAGAAAATATTATTATAGATAATATCAATTACTATAAGTATTTTAAATGCTTACTTAAAAAGGACCTATTAAAAATATATGAGACTGTTAGCGACGATTTAGCCAGCAAAACTATGAGAAAAAAAGATAAGCTGTATATTGCTAAAAAACTCGGCGAACACTTTGATATAAATACTGCAAAATATTTCCTTGATGTAATAAACAGTGTGTACTATGATAACATAAAATATAGCACATATTTAAAATGTTTATCTAAGAAAAACATTGACAAGATTTTTATAAATATCAACAAAAATATTAACGACGAAAACAAGAAAATAAGAGAATCTCCAGTGGTTCAGTCATTCAAGTCAGTCCCTGTTGCCAAATCTGGTAATGCAAGACTAGATATAGATGGCAAATCTATAAATAAATCTATTGTATCTTCTTCTATTAAAAAAAACGAGGTTGTCAAGTCAATTAAGCAATATAAGCCAGCGAAGCCAGCGAAGCCAGCGAAGCCAGAAGTGAGTTTAGAGTTTTTGCCATTTTATACACAGCGAAAGGCTAATAAAAATTATGAGGAGAATCTAAGATATATAGTAAATAAGTATAATAGAAAAAAATACTATATAACTGATTATGTTATGAAATTATCCCAATTATTTTTAAATGATGTAATAGTGCTCAATGATATTAATAATAAGCCTATAAAAATTATAATTATTAGAGAACTATATAAAAATATAGAATCTCTGCTATATGTTGGTAAAATAATAGGTGGAGATATGATAGGCGAATATGTAGTTGTAAAGATACAACCGAGACTTCCCGATATACTACAGAAGATGAATATAAAGATATTGTATCAAATAATGACTGAATATTATATTATGAAGTTATTAAATGTTAATTGTGCTAATGCTATTGTGTCAAAAGTATATGCTTATGGTAGTATAGGCAAACTTGTTGATGGAGATATTGGTAGATATGTGCTAGTTTCAAAATTATTAGGGAAAGATTTGAGGCAATTAAGAGGTGATAGAGATATCTCAAAGATAAAGAGAATATTTATATTAATATTGAGAGCTTTACAATCTATGCACAATTGTAATTTAAAAAAAAATATATCAATCATCCATTTAGATATTAAACCGCATAATATAGTATTTGCTAATGAAAATATAAATGAAATTAAAATAATAGATTTTGGATTGTCTGAAAATATTATCAATGCAAAGGGAGTACGACAAATGAAAGTATACAAAGGTTATGTGGGAACCGTGTTATATATGGCAACTATGATGTATAAAAAATATATAATTGATTATATGCTTGACCTTCAATCATTGGCTTGGGTATTATTTGATGTACTATGTGATAATAATATATTAGCGAACCGCAAAGAAAAAAAAAATTCTCGGGAAAACGTATATTATAACAAGATGCTTTTCATTAATAATTATAGAAATGCCGAATATATCAAAACGATAGAGAGTTGCCGCGTAACTGCTAATAATATAACAGTAGTTGGAGAAATTGTAGAATATACCATAGATAGGGCAAACAAGCCTAATAGATATCATACTGACAAAAAGAATGCTGACGGGGTATTTTACTGCGATTATAATGATGCCTATTACAACGATATTGAAATGCTATTAAACAGGCTATCGTAGGTATCGTAGGCTATTCTAAATATACTTATTAGATTCAGAGCAGTTCTTGAGACACTAGAATATCTATATTTTTCATTTTTTAATTTGAGTACATCTCTTGATTTATTTTGTAATTTCTAAAAAACTTTTGAAATTTTTAAAAAAACAGAAAGATGTACTCAAATTTTAATTTTCAATTTTTATAAAAATCTGGTTTCTTTTTAAGACATCATAATGGTAATATAAATATCTCAATAGCATCTCAATAGCCTCTCAATAGCCTCTCAATAGCCTCTCAATAGCCTCTCAATAGCCTCTCAATAGCCTCTCAATAGCCTCTCAATAGCCTCTCAATAGCCTCTCAATAGCCTCTCAATAACCTCCCAATAGCCTCTCAATAAAACCGCGTTGGGGGCGGTCTCCCCCATCAACAGAGAAAATACTAGAAGACACAATAAGATGTCTATAATAACTCTTTCAAGGCAATACAGAGTATCATCAATAACTACTATAATTTCTTGAATCATATTTGATGTGATGATTATTTAATATTTATAAGACAGTCAATTTTTTTACATAGAATAATATAAATCTCCCTTTTCTTCGCTGATTACAAAACACCTTATATATAATGATGTAATAGTATCATATATTATATTAAAAATATTCATTATATTGTAGAGAAAAGTAAAACTCAGTTCTATCTAATAAATCTAAATAATAATAATCGGAAAAACATTTTATTACCCCCTGTGGGACTCGAACCCACACTCTTTTGATTAGAAGTCAAACGCGATATCCAATTTCGCCAAGAGGGCATAAAAATATAGAAAAAGTAATAAGCGTATTTAATGTAATACACTTTATACACACATTTTTAAATAGCATTTTTAGACGCATTTCTGTGCAATATTCATATAAAAAATGACTACATTCTATTTACATAGATAACTATAACAAATATTATGAGCGATAACAGCGAGAGCGGCGATTATATTATTACGGCAGAAAAGCATAAGGACAAGGTTATTGCAGGGGTTGATGAGGTAGCGCGAGGGACTTTTATAGGCCCCGTGATAGCTGCGTGTGTCGTGCTTCCAAAGAGTTTTCCAGATGATACCTATAAGCAAATTAAGGATTCTAAAAAATTATCTGAAAAAAAGCGAGAGTTTTTGGCTTCGTATATCAAGGATATTTGCATAACATATGGAGTCGGCGAAGTATCTAATAAAGAGGTTGATGAAATAAACATTTTAAATGCTACTATGAAAGCGATGAACCGGGCTATTAATGAGGCATATAAGAAGGAGCCGTTCAATTATTTGCTGATTGATGGACCGAACTTTAAGGGATATATTCCGCCAGGAGAGGATGCGGAAATGATAGAGTACGAATGCGTATTACAAGGGGACGCGACTTATTTATCTATTGCAGCAGCTTCAATAGTAGCCAAAGATTATCATACTAAATTGATAAATAAGTTGGTTGAAGATAATCCTATATTAATGCTATATGATATTAAAAAAAATAAGGGATATGGAACAAAAAATCATCTTGTTGCTTTAAAAACACACGGATTGAGCGAATTTCATAGAAAAACTTTTGGAATATGTAAAACCCTCTAAATAGCTTGGTTATTCTTATTATGCTGCTTTATGCAGCAGGTGTTGTGGTGGTCACAGGTTTAACTGACAATGGTATTGATGATAAAA
>Ga0068872_10000667_pt1 | contig 28890 bp, 25 predicted proteins | sample NOAtaG_7_FD_66441 | JGI IMG/M metagenome (GOLD analysis project Ga0068872, IMG submission 66441) | Freshwater lake microbial communities from Lake Erie, under a cyanobacterial bloom - NOAA_Erie_Diel1S_2200h metaG | ecosystem: Environmental > Aquatic > Freshwater > Lake | place: USA: Ohio, Lake...
GGTTAGATTCAAAGCGGCAATGTCGGGATGTGGCCCTTCTGCCATTATTAGTATCTTGTCTTTTGCCTGTTGCACCTCAACAAAAACATCTTTAACGTTATTGACTGTTGTTATTTCATTATCCACTTCCGACAATCGAACCCTGTAGTGATTAACACCACTTCGATCAGCCAATAAGATAACTTCCTGTGTTATGGGAAACTGATTATTTGTGATTACAATATTTTTTTCAAAAAGTTTCTTCTCTTTTCCATCAATAAGTTGAGTGACTGTGAGCGTGGTGGATGAGGCAGAGCAGGAAAGTGCCTTACCAAAAATCTGCATCGTTAGGTTATTACCTAAATAAACAACAGGGTTGCAATTTACCTTGGTAATCGTTACATCGCGTTTTACGCTGGTGTCTCCTACGGGTATGGTAAATACCGGAACAGTTGACAATTGAGGCAGATATAAGGGATTACTTCCTTTATTATAGATACCATCCGAAGCTATAATAATTGCACCAAGATTGCGGCTTCTGTTGTTATCAAATACATACGTTAAAGCCTCAGAAAGGTCTGTTGCTGTTTCTGTAAGCGAATCCGTATTGGTGCTCTGTACCGTACTGCCAAATTTTAGAGTCTGTACTTCATAATCTTTACTGAGAGCCTCGGCTAAATTTCGTAAGGTGTTATGGTATTTATTAATCTCTTCAGCAGATAAGATTAAAGGCAAGGACTGACTGCCATCTTTGAGTATAACGACAAGCGGCTTTTCCGTTTCGCTTCTGATGATTTTCAGTAACGGCGAAAGCAGTAAAATAAAAAGTATCGACAACAAAATAGCCCGGCACATAAGTAGGCACCGATTGAGCAAACGGGAATATTTAACCTCAGAAAAAGTTTGGTCTCTAAAATAGAGTAACAATGACAATCCGGTACCTGCTATGATGCAGAGTATAATATACCAGTTCGGATATGAAAGCTCTAGTTCTAACAAAGCTTTTATGTTAGGTTAAGATGTATGAACGAAATGTAGTTAAATACATTATGTATTCAAACCTCCGCAAATATGAATGACCTGTCCGTTGATATACGTAGACAAATCAGAACCCAGGAATAAACAAAGATTAGCAACTTCTTCAGCCGTACCATAACGCCCCATCGGGATCGACTTCATAAACTCTTTTTTCACCTCGTCCGATAAGGTGTCGGTCATTTCCGTTTCAATGAAACCGGGGGCAATGGCATTGCAACGAATATTGCGCGAGCCCATTTCCTGAGCAATGGACTTTGAAAAGCCAATAATCCCTGCCTTCGACGCCGCATAATTCGATTGACCGGGGTTTCCGCTTACCCCTACCACCGAACTCATATTGATAATCGAACCGGAGCGTTGTTTCATCATGGGTTTGATTACCTGTTTGGTGATATTGTAAACCGATTTCAGGTTGGTATCAATGACTTCATCCCATTGATCCTCGGTGATGCGCAGTAAGAGATTATCGCGGGTTATGCCCGCATTATTAACTACGATATCAATACGACCAAATTCAGCAATCACATCCTGAACCAGTTTCTCTGCCTCGGAAAATGAGGCCGCATTAGAACGATATGCCTGCACCTTACTTGAGTTACTGCGCAAATCATTTTCAAGCGATCGGGCACGCTGTTCCGATGATAAAAAGGTGAATGCAATATGAGCTCCCTGTTCAGCATATTTTTTGGCTATGGCCTCACCAATACCTCTTGATGCTCCTGTTATCAGTGCTACTTTACCTTCTAATAATTTCATTAAAGCTGTTTTTGATTCCGTTATATAATTATCTGAATGACCCTATCAGGCAATGACCCCGGATAAGACTTTAGACATAGTTTCACCAATAACAGCCGGACTATCCACAACGTGAATACCGCATTCAGCCATAATTCGTTTTTTTGCCGCCGCTGTATCATCGGCACCACCGATAATAGCGCCTGCGTGACCCATACGACGACCCGGAGGAGCTGTTTGACCTGCAATAAATCCTACAACCGGCTTTTTGTTTCCGGTTGATTTAATCCAACGGGCCGCCTCTGCTTCCATTCCGCCACCAATCTCCCCTATCATAATAATCGCATCCGTTTCTTTGTCGTTCATCAATAACTCCACAGCTTCCTTGGTTGAAGTACCGATAATAGGATCGCCACCAATTCCAATAGCTGTGCTGATGCCGAGCCCGGCTTTTACAACCTGATCAGCCGCTTCATATGTTAGTGTTCCGGATTTAGAAACAATTCCAATACGACCGGTTTTGAAAACAAAACCCGGCATAATACCCACTTTTGCTTCGCCGGGAGTTATCACTCCGGGACAATTAGGTCCTATAAGACGACAACCGCGATCTTTTACAAACCGGTATGCTGTAATCATATCACGAACCGGGATTCCTTCTGTAATGCAAACGATAACCTGAATACCGGCCTCAGCCGCCTCCATTATGGCATCAGCGGCAAATGCCGGTGGTACAAAAATGATGGAAACATCTGCCTGTGAATGTTTTACGGCATCAGCAACCGTATTAAATACAGGACGATCCAGGTGTTGTGTTCCGCCCTTGCCCGGCGTAACACCACCCACCACATTGGTGCCATATTCTAACATTTGTGTGGCATGAAAAGAACCCTCTGTGCCGGTAAACCCCTGCACAATCACTTTTGATTTTTTATTAACTAATACGCTCATAGTTTGTGTTTATGTATTTGAATTTTGTTGATAAGCCGATTTAACCGCTTTTAGAAATTTACTCGCAAATATAAAGTCATTCAATAGTTTATTGTTAGTGTTCATAACCTCTTTATTCGTTCCTTCCCATTCCTTTATTCCACGATGTAAAAAAAGAATATGGTCTCCGATTTCCATCACGGAGTTCATATCATGCGTATTGATAATGGTGGTGATATGATATTCAACGGTTATTTCGTGGATGAGTCCATCAATTACAATGGCTGTTAATGGATCAAGGCCTGAATTAGGCTCATCGCAGAACAGATATTTGGGATTCATTACAATAGCGCGGGCAATGCCTACCCGCTTTTTCATTCCGCCACTCAGCTCATTGGGATATAGTTTGTTGGCATTTTTCAAATTAACACGTTCCAAGCACTCGTCAACACGCATCAACTTCTCTTTTCGACTTTTACCGGTAAACATATTTAACGGAAAAATGATATTCTCCTCAACCGTTAACGAATCGAATAACGCGCCACCCTGAAACAACATACCTACTTCCTGCCTGATGGCTTTTAGATGCTTCTTATCCAGGTTGGTTAAATCGGTTTGGCCGCCATAGAAGATATTACCTGTAGTTGGCTGCATTAATCCAACCATAATTTTCATCAATACCGTTTTACCCGAACCACTTGCGCCTATAATCAAACTGCACTTACCTGAATCGAAGGATGCATCGATTCCCTCGATTACCTTTTTATCACCAAACGACTTTGTGATGCCTTCTATTCGGATCATAAGAGTAGTTGGGCCAGAAGATAATCAGCAAGTAAAATGATCACACAACAAACCACAACGGCCTTAGTAGCCGTTTTTCCTACTTCAAGGGCACCACCCACCGTATAAAAACCATAGTATGCTGACACCGATGAAATGATAAAACCGAATGTGAATGCCTTAATGAGCGAGAAAGTAACTGTAAATGGGATGAAGTACTCAATGGAACCCTGAATAAATTCCTCCCGAGTAACCACTCCGGTGAGTTGGCCCACCCATATACCAGAAAGCACACACAAAAAACCGGATATGATAACCAGTATCGGAATCATCACAACTGAGGCTACAATCTTCGGTAAAATCAGATATGCCGAGGCATTAACGCCCATAATCTCCAGGGCATCGATTTGTTCTGAGATGCGCATCGTGCCAATTTCAGAGGCTATGTTACTGCCGATTTTTCCGGCAAGAATTAAACAGGTTACCGTTGGTGCCATTTCCAAAATGCTCGAATTGGTTACGATTGAACCAATGGTACTCCTTGGTATCAGCGGAGTAGTAAGCTGATAAGCCGTTTGAACGGTAATAACCGCTCCAATAAATACAGAAATGATGATGACGATAGCCAAGGAACCAACACCAATCTCGACCATCTGCCGTGCAAGTTCACGCCAGTATATTTTACCTTTTTCAGGCTTTACCAAAGTACTTTTAAGGAGCAGTAAGTACCTTCCAAACTGATAAAAAAAACTATTCATTTCAATGGATAGCCGTAAAAATACTGTTTTTTAGTTCGGTATTTTTGATGCAAAATACAGACTACAATATGGCAAAGAGGAATAAGAACCCACTGGCACTAATTACCGGTGCGGGCAGAGGAATAGGCAGTTCGATTGCGGAACAATATGCATCCGTAGGCTTTGATTTAATATTAATTGCCCGTAGCCAACGCGAACTCCTACAGCAAAAAAATAAACTGGAAAAAAAATACGCCATACGCTGTAATGTAGTTATAGCCGACCTAAGTCATGCTGAAGCCTTGCATCAGGCCTTGCATAAACTTGCATCGCAATACAAACGATTGGATGTACTTGTAAATAATGCCGGTATATATACTCCCGGTAAAGTGAGCGAGCAACCTGAAGCGGAACTCCGGAAGATGCTTGATATAAATTTATACGCCGCCTGGCGATTGTCGCAATGGGCCATTCCGCTTTTAGAAAAAGGCCGCAAGCCGCTTATTATTAATATTGGCTCTATTGCCGGCTTACAACCTTATCCCAACGGTGGTGCATATAGCGTTAGTAAATATGCACTAGTTGGATTCAGCAAGAACCTGCGCAATGAACTCATGCATACAGGCATACGGGTTAGTACCATTAATCCCGGAGCAACCTGGAGCAACAGCTGGAAGAATACTCGGCTAAGTAAATCCCGGATGATGCCCGCTGAAGATATTGCTGCATTGTGTGGACTTATTTATCAGTTCAGTGGCTCAACCGTATTGGAAGAGGTAACCTTGAGGCCATTATTGGGCGATATTCGGGATGATGAATTTTAATATAGCCTGTAGCTTTCTCTTTGCATATCTGTGATCCTTCGTCCTATGATTATTGTAACCGACTGAAATAATCTATACTTAATTACCCGGCAAACACCTTTGGATTTATTAATTACAAGCTTGCAGAAATAACCAGCACCTGTTATACGCTGTTAACATTGCATCTAAAATTAAATCCATATGAAAAATAACAAAACCTACTATCACCTTATACTCGACCGAAGTGGAAGTATGAGCTCTTGCTGGCACCAAACAATGATTGGATGGTCAGAGCAAATTGTAAAAATCAATCAGATAGCCCAAGAAAACCCGGACCAGGAAATCTATGTATCGTTGTGTTTATTTAATGATATAATCGATTTCCCGGAGGGCATCTTGAGAGTGAATACAGGCGAGATTCCGTCGATTGAAAAAGTTAAACCGAACGGAGGAACGGCGCTTTTTGATGCAATCGGTCTCAGCATTGATAAATTGGAATTTGTTGCCGGCCGCGATCTTAATACCGAAGAAGCCAGCGTAGTTATGATTGTACTTACCGATGGACATGAAAATGCATCCAAACGGTTTAGCGGTGAAATGATCCGTAAAAAAATGGATGCTCTTGAGAAGAGCGGACTTTGGAATATTGTTTTTATCGGAGCGGACTTTGACATCACATCCACGGCTAATTATTTCAATGCCAAAGAAAAGAACCGTATTAACTTCTCAAAATCTGACATAAATATTGCTTTCAGTATTGTTAATGAAAGTTTAGAACATCATATCGCTGAAAAAAAGAAAGGTAAGATTAATGACACTTTCTTTAAATAAGATGCTGAACATCGGGGCTTATGTTTATTGTAAACAGACATCACCGTAAAGTAAATTGTTATGGGAATACCGAAAATTAAACCCTTTTAAGATTCGGTTTCCTATGCCTGAATAACCTATAATATGTATTTAACGGTTTTTGCCGTGTGATTGTATTAATTTATCTCAAGTAAAAACGAAGTAATAACTTCGTTTTTACTTTATTTAATTAAAACTATTAACGATGATTAATGTACATCTGATTCGAAGTAATGAATTCAATAAGGATCGTTATTGGGAGATACTGAATCTGCTCCGAAAATATCCCGGTGTGATGCAATTTAAAACACAGGAGGATGCCCTTTATATGCAGGATGATGAAATAATTCATCGATCTGTTGATGATGATACTTTCAACAGGCAATATTCATTATTACACGACCTTGCGAAATCAAATATTGAAATTGACGAGGTAAGTTGGGATAATATATTTAAAAATTGCTCTAAGTATCGACGCAAATACGATATCGGAATTGATGAATATGTTGTACTGCTAACCGATTACAGCAACGACAGAAACTGGTTTGCCGCGGCGGATCCCAAGCATAATAAAAACTTTTTCGTTCACACCAACTATTGGAATTATTATATCAATAGTGACCTCAGGTATCCGGTAGCTTACCTCATTGCAACCGGGATACTCAAACAGCTATTATTCAAAAGTTACACCGACATGAGTGAGCACTGGCATGATGTTCCGATTGGTTGTATGATGGACTTTTGTCGTAATAAAAAAGAAATTTCTTTAAAACTTCGCACTGCCGACATTTGCCCCTCTTGCCTGAACCTGATAAAATCTCGAAATGTTGATCATAAACTGGTTCAACAAGTATTTACCATTATGGACGGCATCCGCGAGGAGATGATGCACAGGGAACGCTTTGTGATAAACCGTAAACCTCCCCGTTTAGAATTCAAAGGCTTGCATAAAAAAATCATATTTCCGGAACTAGGAGATCTGGAGATTGCCCTTACTCCTTTAGAAAAAACAGTTTATATATTCTTTTACAAACATCCAGAAGGTGTAGCGCTTAACTCTATATACGAATATGAGCAGGAAATAAGAGCAATTTACGAATCGGTTTGTAATACTTACGATAATGACCTTGTTGATCAGCGAGTAAGAGATTTAATAAGTCCCTTGACTAATTCAATCAGTGAGAAAATATCTCGTATCAAAAGAAAGCTTATTGATAAACTGGGTGAAGATATGGCTCGGGATTTTATTATTGATGGTTCCAATGCTGAATTGAGGTTTATACCGGTTACCCGATTGAACCAATGATTATTTAGGTTAAATCAATACAAGTTTTTTAGCGTAAGCGAATTGATTTCAGGCAACTATAAATTCCTAAGGAATTTATAGTTTAGCCGCTTCAAAAAACGGCACCAATGTACAGATACTTCATCGCAACAGTTCTTATCATTTTAATCAATACAACAAGCCGGGCTCAAATAACCAGCACTAAATCCGATAATCAGCCCTATATCGAGGTAAATGGCACCGCTGAAAAAGAAGTCGTACCCGATGAGATCTTTATATCCATCACTCTGCGTGAAAAATATGTAGATAAAACAAAAATCACCATTGATATACAAGAAGAAAGCTTGATAAATGCATTAAAGAACATTGGAATAGACTTGAGCAATCTTTATTTATCCGACGCCAATGCCGATTATGTTAAAGTATACTGGCAAAAAAAAGATGTGTTAACCAGAAAAGATTATACCCTGAAAGTGAGCAATGCCACTGCGGTCGGTAATGTATTTATTGAATTGGACAAAATTAAAATTACCGATGCCTATGTCTCCAAGGTTAATCACTCAAAAATAGATAGTCTGAAAAAGGACGTTAAAATAAAAGCTATTCAGTCCGCCAAGGATAAGGCCGACTACCTTTTGCAGGCTATAGGTGAAAAAACCGGTAAACCTATTATTGTTAAAGAGAACGAAGTACCCAAGATGTTAAATGGATCGTCTGTAAGAAATTTGAATTCAGTAACAATAATATCAGAACGTGATAAACTGGAAGATAAACTGGATACAGACATACAATTTAATAAAATTCTAGTTACATCAAATATCTATGTGAAATTTTTAATCCAATAGTTATCAAACAAGCGATCTGGAATCCGGTTTGCAACCGAATCGCTCATACTTCTCTCATACAAAACATTCTTGCACACTTCATTACTCAATTCGGTAATCAATACACTAAGTCGGCAACTAATCATCATAGACCATCCTCGGCTTTGAGACATAGACTGGTTAAGGAAGGGGAAGGAATCAAATTTGATTTAAGCGACCAAAAGGCACTTAAAATACTAAGTCAGCTTATATGATATTGGGAATATGCATTAGCCAATGTATTTTCACGGCCCGAATTCGATAACACCTTATACGTTATGACCATCTCTTCAAAACACTTTTACTGCTTGTTAGCCATTACAACGGCTACGTTGTGGTTTGTTTCTGTCCAGGCACAAAGTACTTCTGACACTCAACACTACCGACTATTTTCAATGGGAGGTAACCGACCGGGTTACCGGGACTTTGCCACATCACCGCTGTTTTATAACGGTACAGGCATTTCACTGAGCACCACCTGGCTCAAGCGCTCTAACGAGCGAGAGCGCTCGATTGATTTAAGTTTACGTCCGGGTTGGGTATCCGCTCAAATCCCTGAGAGCGACTTTATACAACCTTCATCGAGTGCGTTCTTCCTCCAGATGAGTTTCCGGTATCAGCAACTCAGAAAACTGAAATCGATTTCCAATGAAAAGCAAAACATTAAAATTGGTGGAACCTTTATCTCTACTCAAAATTTCAGACCCAACCCGAACCTACAGAATAACTCGCTCGGACTTGAAAATCTAACCAACCTGATGGTTAGTGGTCAAATAATCCGTGATGTTTCACGCACCAAAGAACGGACGCTGAACCTGCTCATTTGCAAGCCAAAATTGAAACCCGTTAAACGGGATCTGCGTTTCCAGCTCAACGCCGGTTTACTTAACTTCAATCACCGACCGGGCTATGCCTATTCGAGGGCCGGCGAAATAAATGGTGTCAAAACCAATCCCCTCTCCTGGCTGTTATCAAATTACAATTGGTCTATGAATGGATGGCGCTTTATCACTGAGCTGGAGTGGATCACCTACCAGCCCAATGGTAATGCCAGAAGCTGGGCTTATGTTTGGGACGCCGCTCATGCGCCGGGTAAATTCGAAGCCTTTCAGGTCGCCAACCATAATATCCGTTTCACCTATTACTTCAACAGTAAAAAAAGATAATTATGAAAAATATACTTTTCGTGCTCTGCACCATTTTTGTTCTGTCGTCTTGTGAAAAGGTTTTATTTAAACCCAATATGGGTTCAAAAGATCCCTTGAAAAACTTTGATTATTTGTGGGAAGAAGTAGATAAAAAATACAGCTACTTTGAATTAAAAAATATTGATTGGAATCAAGTCAAAGAAACCTATCGGTCGCAGCTTAATTCAAACTCAAGTGAGGAAGAACTATTTAACGTACTAGCCAGCATGCTAAATGAACTTCGTGACGACCACACCAACCTTATCAGTCCGTTTAATATATCGCAATATAATATTATGCTCACCAGCCCCGCAAACTATTACCAGCGCACCATTGATGAATATTATTTACCTCAGCCCTGGATTACAGGCCCCTTCAATAATGGCTTTCTGGATAATAAGCAAATCGGCTACATCCGATATGGAAGTTTTTTATCCTCTTTCACCGATGAACAACTGGACTTAATTCTGAACCGATTCAAGGATACAAAAGGGCTTATTTTAGATTTACGCGCCAATGGAGGCGGTAACATATTCAATGTACCTAAACTTCTAGGACGATTTACAGACAGCACCATTCTTGCAGGATATACGATTACGCGTAACGGACCGGATCACAATAGTTTCAGTGACCGCGAAGATTTTAAAATTACACCTTATGATGGCGTGCGATACAGTAAAAAAATTATTGTATTGATTGATCGTGGATCCTATAGCGCTACTACATTTTTCTCACTGTTGACCAAGGCCTTTCCAAATATCACGTTGATGGGTGATACAACCGGTGGCGGGGGAGGTTTACCCAATGGCGGTCAACTTCCTAATGGATGGACTTACCGTTTCAGCATTTCTCAGCTTTTAGATCTTAATGGTAATAATTATGCAGAAGACGGAGTTGCTCCGGAGATATTTGAATCATTCAACTGGTCTGATTTAACCAAAGACGAAATTCTGGATCGGGCCATTCTTGAATTACAATAGCATCTCTCGAAGAACAAGATTCATATTACGATATACCATGAGTAAATCATTATATCCGCTTGTCTGCATCACTATATATCGTTTGCTTACCCTTGGTTAACTTGTTGTAAGAACTTTGTATATAACTCCACCGGACCATGAGTAATTTCTTAAATGATTACAATCCGCTTGTATGTACCGATGCAGAGATCGCCTTATTGCGCGATCAGGAAATATGGAAGACAAAGAAAAAACTGACAACAAAAATTGATAATCTACTGGGACAGATTGAGGCCGAAGCGCGTCATCGTTATGCAGACTGTTTTGAAAACCTTTCGGGCCTGAAATGGCGAAGTAAATTATCGCGTGGTGAACAATATGAAGGCTATCCATACCGAATACTCGATGCACCGGGACACTTTCATCATAATCATTTGTCAGCAGTCAGAAATTTCATTTGGTTCGGTCACTATGCTTGCAGTTATCTCTTACTTAAGGGAACATCGGCAGAAATTTTCAAAAAAAAAGTATCAGGAAAGCTGTCGGCGCTTGGTGTTCAAATCTCTATATGTACCGATGCAACACCATGGAATCATCGATTCGAAGAGAATATGATCTCATTGGATCAGGGTATCAGTCTTATCAGTAATCATGAATTTATTAAGTTGGGGCTAAAAGCTGAGTTAGGCTCGTTGGAAGAGATGCATCTGTTTTTTACAGAATCCTATCGCATATATACCGAATTAATTGCCTAATCCCATTCTCATCATCAGATTTTTAATCTGACTGTCCCAAAGTAATTGAACATCGCGCAATTCATATTGCTCGGCGAAATCCGTAATCAGTAATACGGTGTCGCCGGTGATTTCTGTACTGGTGATGCGAAACTCAAAATATTCATCATAAGGATTGTCAACCCAGCGGAAACGGATGTACTCCAAATCTTCATATTCCATGACCTCGGCCTGTTGCTTATTGCCTTCCCAGGTAAATGTGAAGATATCAAGATGATCATCCACCTCATCGGCAAACCATAAACCCAGTCCACTGGATGTGGTTATAAAATCCCATAGTATGATTGGTGAAGATTTAATGATGTATTCGAGCGTGTACTTCTTTTTCTTTGTTGGAAGAAAATTCCGCTTACTGACTTCGGATTGTTGTTTCTCACGCAACTTATTTAGTATGCGTTCTTTGGCTTTGTCTTTCTGAGAATACTTTTTGGGAATTAGCGCAGGATCAGGCACAATTTCAATGTGCTCAATAACCACATTCTCTTCATCATCATCTTTGTCGCCTTTCTTTTTACGTCCGCGTTTAGGTTTAGGACCATCTAATTTCAACAATGTTTTCTTACCGGCCTCAGCCTTTTGTTTGGCATCCGATGGTTTAGCTGTTGGGGCCTGAACAGGTTTTTTATTCTTTTCCTTTATATCAACCACAGTCGATTTCTTAACCGCTACTTTGGGCGACACCATGGGTGCCGGTGAAACGTTTTTCTTTACAGGAGCAACCGCTTTTTTTGCAGGAGTTGATTTAGGTGCAACATTAGCCTTAGATTTACTGCTCGTTGCAGGTTTAACCGCTGTTTTAGTAACAACGGCTTTTACTGCTTTTTTTGCAGGGGCTTTTGCAGTTGTTTTTTTTGCGGGCTTAGTTTTCGATTTCGGTTTCATATAATGAATTGCGTTAAAAGTAATTATTTTGAAATAAACAACAAATGAAATTAATAACGCTTGTTTAAACAGCTACACAAATGATATTCAGCGCACTTAAATCTATACGTATCCGATAAAAACTCAAATTGTTAATAATTTGTTCACAAATAAACTCATTGCCTATATCTTTGCTAATCTAACGAACCTAAAAAACACCAATGCGTCAGTTAAAAATCACCCGTTCCATAACCAACAGGGAGAGCGCCTCGCTGGAAAAATACCTCCAGGAAATTGCTAAAGTAGATTTGATCACTGCAGAGGAAGAAGTGGAACTGGCCCGTCGGATTCGCAATGGCGACCCGGATGCTCTGGAAAAACTGACTAAAGCTAATCTTAGATTCGTTGTATCTGTTGCCAAACAATATCAGAATCAGGGTTTATCACTGCCGGATTTAATCAACGAAGGGAATCTTGGTTTAATCAAAGCTGCTCAGCGTTTCGACGAAACCAGAGGATTTAAATTCATCTCCTATGCGGTATGGTGGATCCGTCAGTCCATTTTACAAGCTTTGGCGGAGCAAAGCCGAATTGTGAGGTTACCTCTTAACAAAGTTGGCTCTCTCAACAAAATCAATAAAGCGTTTTCTCAACTTGAACAGCAATACGAACGCGAACCCACCTCTGAAGAGCTCGCCGCTCTGCTGGATGTCAGTGATGATGAAGTTCGTGCTACAATCAGCGTTGCCTCCCGTCATTTAAGCATGGACGCACCGTTTCAGGAAGGTGAAGATGGCTCACTGGTTGATGTACTTAAAAATCCAAATGCAGTTAACACGGATCGTGATGTGGAACACATTGAATCTTTGAGAAAAGAAATTGAACGTTCACTGACCTTACTCACTGAACGCCAAAGCGAAGTGCTTCGCTTGTTTTTTGGCATAGGTGTCAATCAACCGGTATCACTAGAAGATATAGCTGACCGTTTCAATCTTACCCGCGAACGTGTGCGCCAGATAAAAGATAAAGCCATTACCAAACTTCGCAGTACCAACCGGAGTAAAGTGTTAAAAACATATCTCGGCGAATAATTCCATAAAATAATTAATAAAACCAAACACTATGATACGAATCATCACATCCCTAATCTTTTCATTGATTGTTGCATACAGTGTTGCACAAAACACTGCCGTTAATTTCGGGACCAACACATCATTAAAGTACCAACAAACAACTCCTACTGAGAAAACCATTTCGGTACTCTACAACAAATCAAGCGAAATGGCTACCCCAAAAGCTACATTTATGGGTAGCGGTCAGTGTTTCACGATTACACCAACAGCCGAAGCCTACGAAAACTCCCTGAACCTTATGCTAAACATCGACCAGGTTATTACCGAAAATGATAATTTATTTTGGCTGAGCAAAGCACGTTTTAACGAGATTACCGTTGGTAAAACCATGTTTTATATCAATGGTCCACAACATATGTTTGGATTAGTTACTCAGGGAAAAGAACCTATTCAATTCAAAGTAAATGGCACAATGATTACCACAGAGGCATATCATCTTAAAAGTGTTGGCAATGGGCCATTGCTTGAATTATGGGTGCTAAATAATGTTAAAAATCCGGTTGTTGTTAAAGCATCAGGATCAATAAACCTGCACTTAAGTGAAATCACTTATTGATAAAAAAATCAATTGAATTACATTTGCAAAAGGGAAGTTTAGCTTCCCTTTTTTCATTTAATAAACAGTCAAAATTATGTTCGAAAGTTTAAGCGACCGGTTAGAAAGTGCCTTTAAAACGCTTAAGGGTGAGGGAAAAATTACTGAATTAAACGTTGCCGCAACCGTAAAAGAAATCAGACGCGCGCTGGTTGATGCCGACGTAAACTATAAAATAGCCAAACAATTTACTGATACAGTCAGAGAAAAAGCCATAGGCCAGCAAGTGTTAACCGCTGTATCTCCCGGTCAGTTACTGGTAAAAATTGTTAAGGATGAGTTGACAGAACTGATGGGTGGAAGCAATGTAGACATCAACCTGAAAGGAGAACCATCTATTATATTGCTGAGTGGTTTACAGGGTTCGGGTAAAACAACTTTTTCAGCCAAACTGGCCAGTAATCTAAAGAACAAACGCAACAAGAGTCCACTTCTTGTGGCTTGTGACGTGTACCGTCCTGCGGCGATAGCACAGCTAAAGGTGCTTGGTGAACAAATTGGTGTAGAAGTATACAGCGAAGAGGGAAACAATAATCCGGTTCAAATTGCGAAAAACGCATTGAGTTATGCAAAACAAAAAGGTTTCAATGTAGTGATCGTGGACACTGCCGGTCGATTGGCTGTGGACGAGGATATGATGAGTGAGATCGCCCGGGTAAAAGAATCGTTACAGCCATCGGAGACCTTGTTTGTAGTGGATGCTATGACCGGTCAGGATGCGGTAAACACGTCTAAGGCCTTTAACGATCGGATCAACTTTGATGGTGTTGTTTTAACCAAGCTGGATGGCGATACACGTGGTGGTGCCGCATTGTCGATTAAGTATGAGGTGAATAAGCCAATTAAGTTTGTAAGCACCGGCGAAAAACTGGATATGCTTGACATCTTTTATCCGGAGCGTATGGCGCAACGGATTCTGGGTATGGGTGATATCGTTTCTCTTGTTGAAAAAGCCCAGGAGCAATTCGACGCCAAGCAAGCTGAATTACTACAAAAAAAAATACGTAAGAATCAGTTCGACTTTAACGATTTCCTGAATCAGTTGAACCAAATAAAGAAAATGGGAAACATCAAAGATCTACTCGGCATGATACCCGGTATGGGAAAAGCACTTAAGGATGTTGATTTAGATGATGACAGTTTCAAAAAGGTGGAGGCGATTATTTTATCGATGACTCCGCAGGAAAGAACGAACCCTGAAATACTTAGCGGTACCAGAAAAAAACGTATTGCTAATGGAAGTGGCAATACCGTTCAGGAGGTAAATCAATTTCTGAAGCAATTTGATGATATGCGTAAGATGATGAAAACAATGACTAAAATGGGTGCGGCCGGGCGCCCGATGCGTGGTTTACCCCAACGTTAAACCGATAAAAAATAATAATTACTTACACAGCAACTATTTGCTATTCCCATCTGTAGCCGCAATTCTTCACCAACTTCAGGTCCTCTTCATTTGCAGGAAATACCCTGCAGTTCCTTGGTCTTGACTTGTATATTCCACACGTTGTGGAACTTAGAAAAGGACAGGTAAACCCTAATTTACAACAAGCCACGCCTTTGCTTCCGTCTAATGTTTCGCAGGCATGAGGAGTACATTGACCTTTTCTGCCTTTCTGTTTGTTAAAGAAACTGTTTATTAATCGGCCAATCTTTGTTTTAGTCAGTAACTCCGTGGATGTGGTCCGTTGCCGGGTTCTGATAAATTTGGTTTGATATACTTTAAGAATATTCATAATCAGTTTTTACCGATACTGAGTAATAATGAAGCCGTGTCTTTAAAGTCAGTTGATTAACGGTGTGAATATATTAAACGTTGAATAAAAAATGCATTACATCGCCATCTTTAACGATATACTCTTTCCCCTCAAGTCTCAGTTTACCGGCGGCACGGCAAGCTGATTCTGACCCAAGCGATGTAAAATCCTGGTAGCTGATAACTTCGGCACGAATAAATCCTTTTTCAAAATCGGTATGAATAACCCCGGCTGACTGTGGCGCCGTCATTCCCTTGGTGATGGTCCACGCACGCACCTCCTGCACGCCTGCAGTAAAATACGTTTGCAGATTTAGTAACTGATAAGCTCCTTTAATTAATCGTGCCACACCAGACTCAGTTAAACCCAAATCCTGAAGGAATGCAACACGGTCATCAAAAGATTCAAGCTGTGCGATATCCGCTTCAATGGCGGCTGATATAATCAGGATTTCAGCCTGCTCCCCGGAAACGGAGGCTTTGAGTGCATCGGTATGCTTATTTCCGGGGAGTACGCTACCCTCCTCTACATTACATACATACATAACAGGTTTTAATGTAAGCAAGGACAGGTCAGCGATATGCTTATAATCTTCCGGCGCTATAGCCGCTGAACGAGCGCTCTGACCACTTTCCAGATGAGATTTAACCAGTTGCAAGACCTCGAGACAACGCTTTGCATCCTTATCGCCACTCTTGGCACTGCGTTCTGTTTTAGCAATTTTTTTCTCGACCGACTCCAGGTCTTTAAGTTGCAGTTCCGTATCGATAATCTCCTTATCACGAACCGGGTTCACGTTTCCATCAACGTGAATCACATTATCATTATCAAAACAGCGAACCACATGAATTATGGCATCCACATTTCGAATATTGCCGAGAAATTGATTCCCTAAACCTTCGCCTTTACTGGCTCCCTTAACCAAACCTGCTATGTCAACGATTTCAATGGTTGTGGGAACAATACGTTGCGGATTCACCAGTCGGGCCAGTTCATTCAGTCGTTCGTCCGGAACGGTAATGGTACCCACATTTGGCTCTATCGTGCAGAAAGGAAAATTAGCTGCCTGAGCTTTTGCATTGGATAACGCGTTAAATAAAGTGGATTTACCCACGTTAGGAAGACCAACAATTCCACATTGTAATGCCATAGTAATTGATTTGAAGCGCGCAAATATAAGTCGGCAATGCGGATTACAATTCAATCTATTATTTTGCACACATGTTAATGGAGCAACTTCGCTGGATTCGATGTCCGGTTACCCGATCAGAACTGCAATGTACTGTGATAGAAACAACATCCAAAACACTGGATGGTATTGAATATGAATTCATTAAAACAGCTATCCTCTATGGAGAGGATTGCTGGTTCTACCCTGTTATCGATGGTATTCCAAGGCTCATCGTAGAGGCTTGTGTTGACTACAGCACCATGCTGAGAAAATATGTTAGTGATTATGATGAACGAATGGCAATAATCCAAACACGATATGGAGCCTTCCTCAAGCAGGTAATCAATAACAACCGACATACCAAGGCCAGTTTCTCACAAGAATGGTCTTTATATAACTATGAAACGGATAAAACCTGGGATTTGGACACCAATGGCATGATGGAGCGCTTTTTAAAAGAAACGCACGAATCCGAATCAAGCATTAAGGGAAAGTTTGTTTTTGATGCCGGATGTGGCAATGGCAAACTCAATCTCATTCTGGCCGATAAGGGGGTGCAAAATGTTGCGATGGATTTTAGTCTGAGTATTTGCAGAGCCCACGACCGCATCACATCAAGCCGAGTGCTTTTTATACAAGGTGATGTCCAGTTTCCGCCGGTGCCTTTTGAAACGTTTGACATTGTTCATAGCAGTGGCGTATTGATTGCTACATGTAATACTGAATTATCGCTCAGTTGTATAGAAACAGCTGTTAAACCCGGTGGCAAACTGAGTACCTGGTCTTATCAGCCACGAAAAGATTTAATTCATAATGTATTTAATCAGGTGCGTCGGGTAAGTTCCAAATTACCGGTTCGTCTGCAATATTATCTCTATGCAATAACCCTATTACCTATAAGTTATACCATTAAACGTCTGAAAGGAAATAAACAAAATGTACGTGAAATGATGATAGATATCCTGGACTGGTTTTCCCCTCAATACCGCTGGGAGCATACCCAATCAGAGGTTGAAGTTTGGTATAAGAAGCGTAATTACAGGGACATCCAAATTACAGATGATAACATCTGGGGGTTCAACATGACCGGAACCAAGAATTTGAATTAGTACAATCTTATCGAAGTAAGGTTACATTACCGCTTTTCTCGATGATAAAGTCGTTAATCATATTCGATTTGAGATAGTAAACGTAGGTGCCTATTTCTGCAGGCTCGCCGTTTATGGTGCCGTCCCAGCCATTATCCAAATCACCGGGCGCATCCGTTTCACTATAAATGATATTTCCCCATCGATTGAATACAACCAGATCATAGCTAATTACATTTTTACCTCGCGGACGGAATTTATCGTTCTTACCATCGGTATTAGGAGTAAATCCAGTAGGCATTGTTATATCGCAGTTAATCGTTATCGTTATCGTATCGCCATCAATGCATCCCTCATTTGTAACAATTACCCAAACGTTGGTAGTGGTTTGGAATGATGTAGTGAAAAATTGAGTGGTATCGCCTGTAGACCAGGTATGTGAAAAATTTGGATTCCCGGCATCAAGCGTTACTTCCTGACCTGCACACACTAATGTGTCTGCAACTATTCCTACAATAGGATATTCATTAATCCGAATAGTATCTTTTTTAGTGTCGGTGCCACAGAGACTGTCAACAACGGTGAGTGTAATGATATAATCACCGGAAAGTCCAAAACTATAACCCGGATTTTGAAAATCAAATGTATCCAGATCGGACATGTACCATGTCCAATCAACCGGATTGGGAGTTGATAGATCAGTGAAGTTTACAGGATCGTTCTGGCAGTAATTGGATGTAACAGAAAAATCCGCCTTGGCATTAGCGTTTACTACTATTTCTTTAGTATCGATGGCCGAACATCCATTGTTGGTATTTTGTATGGTTAGTGAAACGGAGTAATTACCGGGATTCTCAAATGAGTGGCTTGTTGGGTTATTCGTAGCCTGATTACCGTCGCCAAAATTCCAGTTTATAGCGGTTATCGTTTCTGTAGAAGTATTATTAAATGTTACCGGAGCTTCCTGACAAATTACTATAGGACTATAGTCAAAGGAAGCCAGATATATTCCGGCAGTAATGGTATAGGTTTGATTTGTTACGCATCCAACACCGTCTGTTATTTCAAGATTGTATACACCAACACCAATGCCAAATAAGGTGTCGGAGCCCAGCGTGCCGTTAGAGCTTTGTAAAATTGTTCCAATGGTATCTGTCCAGACCAAATCATAGGGCTGACTACCCGAGAAATTTACTGCCGCAAATCCATCAGTAGCCTCAGGGCATTCGAGATTAAATTGCGTATAGGTGGCATCGGTTGCACCAATAGTTACCGTAACCGTGTCGGAACCGCTTGTGCCATAACATCCTTCCAGTTTGGCTACATATTGATGCGTGCCAACACTGGGGTTGGGCACATTAAGGGTTAACCCGTTGCCAATCATCGTATTATTTTCATACCAGGTTACAGAGCCCCCCGAATATATCAGATAGGGGTTGTAAGGTATCTGATTAATTGTGTATCCTCCGCTTCCATCGGGCACAAATTCATAACCTTCGTCTGTCGTTGTCCAGTTGCTTGGAAAATTTCTTCCGGGCACAACATGTGCTACTGTGCCATCCGAGTTGTGTAACCCATGAATAGCCTGGCCGGTATTCCAGGTAGGACAAATAGGTTTATTGGCAATATGTGTTTCAATTTTATTGGATCCTTCGTAAAGTACAATTTGTCCGCTGTAGAGCAATGCATTGCAGGCTGAGGAGTACATGGGTACTTCGCAAAGGCTGTATATAAATTTACGGTTGGGTGCCTCTCCGAACGTCTTGTAACTCATCGTACCCATAGTGCCGGCACTCGGATCAGTGTCGTGCCATGGGCCAAATACAGAATTCTTCGGACTGCCTGCGGCTGTGCTGGGAAGTGCAGTGTTGATTGGCCAGGGACTGTATGCGCTTGCATCTGATGTATTAAAACAGATGTAGTTGTTTGTTGAGAGTATACATTGATTGTATACGTTGCCATAAAAGTTAAAATCAAATCCAAGATTAATGACATCGCTGTAGGTGTCGTCCACAATAATGAGCCCTGTTGCAATAAGCGATGTATCCAGAAGGGCATTAAAGGTTAATGGTTGTGGCTGACAATATGAAGTATCATTTTGCTGAATTACTATTTGAGCTGTTAGGACTTTTGAAAAGAGGAATACGATCAGAAAAACGGGATAGAAACGTAGCATTAATTTATTTTGGTTAAGATGTTTCAAATATAATCATTAGATGTATATCGGAAAGGTGCTTTCTGTAACAAAACCCGAAATTATTCAGCCTGATTTTCATTGTTACAGGCCGAGCAGATACCATAAATAATGAGTTCGTGGGAGATGATCCTAAATTTGAATAATTCACTCATCATGGTATTTATCTGATGAATACGCGGATCGCAAAACTCCACCACTTTGCCACATCCTGAACAAACGATGTGGTCGTGCTGACGGTAACCGAATGATTTTTCGTACAGTGATAGATTATTACCAAAATGATGTTTCTTGACCAGATCGCAATTCTGCAATACTTCAAGGGTATTATATATTGTTGCCCTGCTAATCGGATAGTTTTTTTTCTTCATCTCATCGTAGAGCGCTTCAGCATCAAAATGATCGTTGCGTGAGTATATCTCTTCCAAAATAGCAAACCGCTCCGGTGTTTTACGAAAACCGTTTTTTTCAAGGTACTCTATGAGCCTGCTTTTAACCTGATTTTTAATATCTGTTTTGGACATAGTTATTGGATATGTTTTTCGACTTCTTGCTCAAATTGGGTTACCGATAATATCCCTTCCAAGGCCTTCAGCCGATCCATTAAGAGATTAAGTTGTTCAGTATCGCGCACATAAACTTTTATGATTCCTTCAAAAAGGCCATCATCGGTTTCAATCGTTATGGATTGCATGTTAATTTTCAATTCGCCCGAAATAATGGTTGTGATTTTATACATCACCCCAACATCATCAATTCCATTAATTTTCAACCCGGTTAAAAAGGCAATCTGATGTTGTCTGTTCCATTTGGTACGCAGTGTTTTATAGCCATATTTAGAAATCACCCCTATCGCCTGAGGACAATTGGTTCGATGGATTTCAACGATGTTATTTTTATTGACATAACCAAATACCTCATCGCCGGCTATGGGTTTGCAACAAGGAGCCAAATTATAGTCGACCGTACTGCTGATATCATCAAACATGAACAAGTTGGATGTCTGTGCCAGTTTATTTTTAATCGTGAGTTCCACATTTTGTGAATGTTGTTTATTGACATCCTTGAGTTCGATGGAGTCGCCGATTTTAACAAATTGATCCAGATCTTCATACTTGAAATTACCTAGGCCGATACTATAGTACAGGTCATCAACTGAGGATAAATTATAGAAGGTGACAATCTTATTCAAATTACCGGAGTTGTATGCGATTTTGTACTCTTTAAATATAGACTCCAGATTTTGTTTACCGATGTTAATGATACGTCTGCGGTCATCTCGTAAAACATCTTTAATTTTTGCCCGGGCTTTGGTTGATACCGTGTATTTAAGCCATTCCTCTGTGGGTTTTTGTTTTCTGGAAGTTAACACATCAACCTGATCGCCGTTTTTTAACAAGTAACTAATGGGTTCAATGCGGTGATTAACTTTAGCTCCGATACAGTGATAGCCAAGATCGGAATGTATATTAAAAGCCAAATCCAGAATACTGCTTTTAACAGGTAACACTTTCATATCTCCCTTTGGTGTAAACACATAGATCTCTTCAGATAAGAGATTGATTTTAAAGTCATCGATAAAATCAAGGGTATTCGTTTCTGGATTTTCAAGTAGTTCCCTTACACGAAACAACCAATCCTCAATTAGTGATTCCGATTCCTGACTTGGCGTTGTGTTAGATTTCTCCTTGTACTTCCAATGAGCCGCATATCCCTTCTCTGCAATATCATTCATCTTTTTTGACCGGATTTGTACTTCTACCCACTTACCCTGAGGTCCCATTACCGTGGTGTGCAATGCCTCATAGCCATTAGGTTTTGGCGTGCTGATCCAGTCGCGCAGTCGTTCGGGGTTAGGTCGATATTTATCTGCCACTACAGAATATACCTGCCAGCAGGATGCTTTTTCCTCATTCTCGGCAGAGTCAACGATAATGCGAATAGCAAACTTGTCATACACCTCTTCGAACGTGATGCTCTTCTCTTTGATTTTTCTCCAAATAGACGAAATCGATTTAGGGCGTCCGAATATCTCAAACGAAAAGCCTTCTTTGGTCAGCTCTTCTTTAATCGGCTTGATAAACTCATTGATGTATTTATTACGCTCACGCTTCGACTCAGCAAGCTTTGTAGCTATTTGCTTGTACACCTTGGGTTCGGTATATTTCATTGCCAGATCCTCTAACTCCGACTTGATATTATATAAGCCTAAACGATGTGCCAGTGGTGCATACAGATATAGTGTTTCGCCTGCAATTTTAATTTGCTTGTTGCGAGCCATAGAATCCATCGTACGCATATTATGAAGTCGGTCGGCTAGCTTAATAAGTATAACCCGAACATCTTTAGCCAGTGTAAGCAAAACTTTCCGAACATTTTCAGCTTGTATGTAACCCTGAGCATCCAGGAGTACAGAAATTTTAGTCAGACCATCAATAATCTCAGCCGCCTTCTTGCCAAATTCTTTTTCAATATCATCTAATGTATATTCGGTGTCTTCGACAACATCGTGCAGAAGAGCACATACAACAGCAAGTGGGCCCAGACCAATATCGCCGGCTACAATCTGAGCAACAGCGAGTGGATGAAAAATGTAGGGCTCACCAGATTTACGACGCATTTCCTTGTGCGCATCCATAGCCATCTCAAAGGCCTGTCTGATATATTTACGATCCGCTTTTAACATTTGAGGACGCAATAAGGCCAGCAGATTGCGGTACTCCTTGAGCAAGGCTTTCCGTTCGGATTCGGTAATGTTTTTTGGATACTGCGTGGACATCGCGCGTCTATTACGTTTCAGTTTTTAAAGGTAGACCAAAATTAATCGGTGTTACAATTTTACCAGACGCTGAGTATACACACCCCGTTCATTGATAACACGAAGTATATAGATGCCGGGCGTGATATGTGACAGGTCAATTGAGTGCACAACATCTGATGACATAGATTCGTGTTTCACAAGCTGTCCGCTGATATTTATCACTTCGTAACTGGAACCCATATGGTATTCCGGCAAGATGATTTGAATATAATCTGTTGCAGGATTAGGATAAACCTGTATCGTGCTTTGGTTAAGCACCGGGTTATTTATTGAATTAAAAATAATCTGCTGAGGCACCAATACATAAGAACTGTATGCCGGGAGGTTAAATGTACCGGTGATGGTATTACCATTTAAATCAAAGTACGTGGTATCATTAAGATTTATTTCCGTCTGCTGATCGGAATAGTTTAAAATCAAACGGTTTGATAATGTGGAATCGAGTAATGAAACACTAACCTGACGTAATGATATATTATCCAATACCAACAGGCTGTCTCCTTTAAACATCGATAATCTAACTGCACAGGATGCGCACTCCTCGGTGCTTCTGAATATAAATTCTTTTTCAGTCCTGTTTGTGATATAGGTATTGAATCGATCTAATCCAACGGGATGATAGTCACCACCCTTCAGATATACAGAGGTGTTCATGTAAGACGATTGATCACCAAATACGCTATATCGCAATCGGTAAAACTGGTTGTTGGTTAGCGAAAATGCTTTAGAATTGATCTGGGCAAAAGTAAGTACCGTGTCCTGTAATAATACCTTTACACAACCACCATCCATTCCAATATCGTTATCGAGTAACAAGTCCATACCGGCATCGGCATATAATTCCCAATCATCGAAATTGGCCGTGAAGTTGCCATTGCTAATGAGTTCATTCTCAGTTTCAGCATCAATCGTATATCGATTCAATGATAAACCGGGTGCTATGGAATTACTGTCTGCAAGAATTCTCTTCTGCCATGCTGGCAGAGGATACGTTACGGTTGCGGGCTCCTCAAAGACAAACTTCTCCCTTACAGCGGTATAATTATATGGATTGCAATAATAGTTACTGTCTGTAACGGAATATAAATTCTCCGGGTTTAAAGTTTCGTATTCCAGACAAACTTGTTCACCGGAAAGGCAGTAAAAGATATTATTTTTAATTACGTGATTTTTATTCGATCCGGGCACTCCGTAAAAATCATTGAGTGATAACTGAGCAATACGGTTGTTGTATATTAAGTTGCCGGTGATCGTATGTTCATAATTTCCGGTAGTAATCCAAATGCCATAGCTACCACAATTGGCTATCGTATTGTGATGAATGGTATTGTTATGGCACAAACCATTCATTAAAATTCCGCATATCAATCCATCATACTGAGGTAATCCATCCTGATTCCCTTTGATGTTCAGAATAAAATTATCTTCAATAATCAGTTCTTTACTCACGTCGCCATAAAAATTCAAAGCACCGGATGTGGTTGTGCATAGCATACCATCCTCGATATAGTTTCGTCTGAAACTATTAAAGGGGCCATCGCATTTAATGGCACTATTACCAAAATGTTTAATAGTATTATCATTGATTTCGCTATATGCCATAAAGCCTGAAAATATTGGCGTATATTGAAAATATCCGCTTCTACCCTGTCCGGCTACTGCACCTATGTTTGTAAAAGTGTTATGATTAATTCGTGAATACCACAGTTGAAAAACATGAATGCCGTTGGTGAGAAAATCATTAAATGTGTTGTTGTGAAAATCAACTTTAGTTGCAATACCATCAATTAGAATTCCGGCATCATTACCATAGTTGAATGCGCAATTTCGAATGAGGGTATTATTAACAGTAGATGAAAAATAAATGCCACTTCTGTTGTTGAATCGTATATCAAGATTCTCAATAATGATGCTATCGCAGGAAGCCATAAAACGCAATCCATAATCTTCAGATACGGCTACAACCTGATTGGTCAACGCCGAAGGGTTATTGGTAAGATAAGATAGTTTATGCGTTGCGGTATCATAATACCATTCCCCGAAAGTGCTCAAGGCCTTGTAGGATTGATCCAGATAAAATCCACTGCCAGGAGTGGGTGCATTACTTATCGGATCTGAAAAAACCAAAGCGCCACTGTTATATTGATCTACCAAACCGGACACGTATTCATTAGGAGATGAGCGAATACGTGCCGTAGCGCCATTCCAAGTTTCATTAATTTGTGTTAAACCTGATGAAGAAAAACCTATGGTTCCATTTACTGAAGCTATTGGTAAAAAACCGAAATCAGGAAATCGGGCAGGTGTTTGTCGTTGCTCATTAAAATAAACCGATGTAATGTGTTGATCAACAACTACGCTGGCTGTGTCACCATCAACAGACCACCCGTAGGGGGTAAATCCGCCCGAAATAACTGCTTTCTCCGAACCATTATAGATGCCGATATACAACCGTTTAATCTGAGGTCCATTCATAGCAGGCATCAAGGTGCCTGTAAACCAATGACCTGATTCCAATAAAATGGAATCTCCGACCTGTAATATCAATGCATTTATTGGTTGAAAAGTTTTAAATGGTGTAGCAATTGATAGTCCGTCGTTTAAATCATCTCCATTATTACTGATATAATAGGTATTCGCCTTCAGATGAACGGTAAAAGCAATCAGCAGTATAAGCGTTGTAAAAAACCTCATTGGACTAATTAATGGATTATAGTATAAAAGTAGTGGGTAATTGTTAAATAGGCCGCGAATATTAAAAGTGATACATATCTATTTTTTCAGCATAATAATAAGCCATGAACCTAACCCGATTCAGCAGAGCAACCGATGTATTTAATCTGTACTTTAAAATGTCCCCTCAACCGGGTTTATTGTTACAGAATCATATTATTGCTGAAGTTAATCCGGCGTTCGAACAACTCACAAAAAAGAAAAAAGGCTATCTGATTAATCATTCTATTGCTCAGGTAATGCAACAGCAAAAGGGAGAACCCCTGCTGAACCTGATTATTGAACAAGAAAACGGCGAAACCGATTGTCTGTTCTCAATAGGTAGCGATATAGTTAAATACAACTGCAAATGGAACAGATTATATGACGAATCGGAAGAAACTACACTAGTATTGTTTGAACAGATGTCACGCCCTCAAGTGTCGGCTTATGAAAAAGAACTGATTAATGACCTCCATGAACAAAGAGATTTAATTGCATTGATCATAGAGACTGATGAGTACGAAAGAAAAAAAATCTCTGACTTTTTACACGATGAAGTGGGCAGTTTAATGGCCAGTTGTAAGCATCAGCTTGATTTGAGTTTATCTTCGAATCAAGCCAACAACAGCCGCAACGCAGAGGAGTTAAAAAAGGGAATCCGTATGCTTGATGAATCTATAAAAATGCTCCGGCACATCGCTATGCACACCGCACCGGTATCGTATGAGTTTGGGCTGGTAAATGCTATTCATAATCTTGTGGAATCTGTAAACTATCAGGGTGATACCTTAGTAAAATTTATACCGGTAACCGATTCCCTGAATCTAAAAAAAAGTTTAGAGATTACAATTTATCGCATTATTCAGGAATTATTGCAGAACTCAATCAAACATGCATCGGCTACAGAAATTATTCTTCAATTATATAGCGATCAGCACGGTGTAACAATTACCTATGAAGATAATGGAAAGGGATTTGACTATAATAAAGAGTTGAAGAAACAAAATGCTATCGGACTGAAAAAAATTAACCAGCGCGTTGGATTATTTGATGGAAAAATGCAGATAGACTCATTTCCTAATCAGGGAACGGTTATTACAATTGACCTTTTATCACGTTTCTGATACTAATAATTGACTGATATAAATAATTTATCATACCAATTAATAGTTAATCATTATTTTTAATAAAAATCTAATACAAAATGCCCATACAGGTTTATATAGCAGATGATCATCATCTATTCATAGCAGGTGTAAAAGCCTTGTTAAGTGAGGTACCTGAGCTGGAATTAGCCGGTGATGCTGAAAATGGCCGGGCTTTGCTTGATCTATTGACCCTTAAAAAGGTGGATGTGATTCTGATGGATATTAATATGCCTGTAATGAGTGGTGTAGAAACAACAAAAAAGATTAAAGAGCTCTATCCTGAGATTAAAATACTTGCTTTAACCATGTTCGACGATACGCTGCATATCAATGAGATGATTAATGCAGGGGCATCCGGTTATTTATTAAAAAATGCCGGAAAAGAAGAACTTGTAACAGCAATCAAGAAAGTATATGCCGGTGAAAAATACGTAAGCAACGAAGTTTCCGTAAAACTTATTGAACGTATGTTTAATAAAGAACAGGAAAAAACAAGCACAGTTGCATCCAATACACGTAAGTCAGAACTGACCAAACGAGAAATAGAAATCATCAAACTAATTGCTCAGGAAATGACGAACGCCGAAATTGCGGCAAAACTGAATAATAGCCCGATGACGATTATTACCCATCGTAAAAATTTATTGCGCAAACTAGGTGTAAAGAATACTGCCGGCCTGATTAAATATGCCATGCAAAATGGTTTGGTCGAGTAAGTTTTGCGCATATATTACTCCGTTCAAATAGCCAAATAATTCTTTTATAAATATTTTTATAAACAGGGTAACCTTTTTCTAATAGCCATGTAAAAGAGGCCAACAAACACAAAATACAGGATGGTTCAAAAACGAATTACCTGTATTGTTTTGAGTTCAGATTTTAAATTTTAGCATTTAGGTTTTTTAGGTAGAAAACCGCTTGACACATTTCTGAACGACAAGGGTTTTTTGGTGTTTTCCTGAGTTGTTCATAACCGTCTGGTTAGAAAAAGAGATTGTCGTCGGCGGTTTTCATTTTTTAAGTAATGGCCCGATATCGTTTGCCGGGCAATGCCAACACAGCTCCTTTTAATTCCAACTCCAAAAGAATTCCGGCTACTTTCGAGGCTGTCATCTTTGTATGTATGGCTATTTGATCCACGTGAGCATCTTCATACTCTTTTAAGTAATCAAAAAGAATCTGCTCCTGTTCATTTAAATCAAATAGCATTCTTCGTTGAGTACTACCCTTTTGCAGATCGGTATCCCATCGCAATACTTTTATCAAATCCTCAGCACGATCGATTAAGGCCGCCTTATTTGACTTAATCAGGTCATTGCATCCTTCGGAATACGAATCGCCAACCCTACCCGGAACTGCAAATACGTCCCGATTATAATCAACCGCATACTGAGCCGTAATTAACGCCCCCCCTTTAACAGCCGATTCCACAACAATGATGGCATCGCAAAGGCCGGCTATGATTTTGTTGCGATCCGCAAAAAACTCCGGTTGCATCTTCTGATCAGTTCGGTATTCGGTAATAAGTCCACCCCGGTTTTGCATTTTATCGGCAACAGATTGATGCGAAGCCGGGTAAACAGTATGTAATCCGTATCCCAGCACTGCGATGGTGTTCAGATTGTGTTCAATAGCCTGACGATGGGCAATAATATCAATGCCATAAGCCAATCCGCTAACAATGACCGGATCATATAACTTCAAATCTTGAATCAGGGACTCAACAAATTGTTTTCCATAAGGCGTGGCTTTTCGTGTACCTACTACAGCTATGCATCTCGGCTGATTATAACAAGCCTGGCCTTTGAAGAACAACAAAGCCGGAGCGTCGTGTATGTTCTTTAGCCGGTAAGGATACAACTCGTCATAATAAGGCAGGCATTGAATATTATGTTTAAAAATGAATTCCATTTCCTGGTCTACTGATTTATCCAGTTGATTACGGTTTTGAATAATCAGTTCAGCTCGCTCTTCATTGATGCCGGGCACCTGCATTAATTTGTTTTTACCGGAGCTTAATACCTGTTGGGCACTGCCACAGTAACTAATCAGGTTTCGAATACTAACCGGACCAATGAGTTTGATCTTTGTCAGATAGAGTAATGCTTTTAAATCACGTTCGTGGATAGTGTGCATTAAATACAAATTTTAATTATAGAACCATCAGGTTATCACAAACCGTTTTGGACAATACAATATATACTTTATCAGATAATTTCAATGTAATGCTTCCATCATATTGCTCGATTTCTTTTACCGTTAGTGTGCAACCTAAATGAATATTTTTATTTGTTAATAATTTTAATAGCGATTCATCGCTCCGGTTCAGGGCCTTAAGCGTAACCAGTTCACCTATTGCACAATCAGAAAGTCTTTTATATGCTTGTGCTGTTATTGCACCATACTTATCGGGTATTGGTGAACCGTGAGGGTCAGATTTGGGATATCCCAGCAACATATCGATG
>Ga0068872_10000668_pt1 | contig 28870 bp, 18 predicted proteins | sample NOAtaG_7_FD_66441 | JGI IMG/M metagenome (GOLD analysis project Ga0068872, IMG submission 66441) | Freshwater lake microbial communities from Lake Erie, under a cyanobacterial bloom - NOAA_Erie_Diel1S_2200h metaG | ecosystem: Environmental > Aquatic > Freshwater > Lake | place: USA: Ohio, Lake...
TCCAGTTGTTTTTCCCTTTCTTTCCACAGTTTTTCCATCATGAGCTTTTCTTTTTTCACCGCATCCTGCATGCTGGAAAACCCCTCTACGATTGCCTCCATCTGTTGCTTGAATTCGTTACCGGTTAAAAATTCATAAAGCATATGCATTTTTTCGCCCTTGTTTTCTTGGGCTTTCGTGCCTTCAAAAAGTTTGATGAGTGTGGTGCGCAAAATTTGAGATACACTTCGCACTTCATGAAATGTGCAGATCCAAACACCTTCTCTTTCCAGAAAATGGGATGCTTCTTTTGGAAGTACCTCGGTAACCAGGATGGCAATATCTGCTTTTTCTGCACGCAGATCTTCCTTGAGCTTGTCTATCCAATCTTTGGAAAAGGTTTTTGTGCGCTTGCTTTCATAGATGATTTTTCCGCAAATGTCTCCCATGTGATTGCGTACCGACTGAATTACATCTGCGCCTTTTACGCCTTTTCCCACTTCTTCAATATGATCGAAAGGAAAGTTTTTTTTGAGCAAATCTTCGAGCGCCATTTCCTGTACTTCTCCCTGCAATTGCATGGATCCCTGTTCGCTTTTTCGTTTCATCTCATCCATGAGTTTTTTTAGATCTTCTATGGTTTTGTCCCTTTCGCGGATGGTCATCTCGCTTTTTTCCCGCTCGGCAAGAGATGCCTTTTCTTCTACTTCCTTTAGTCGGGAAGAAACCTTTTGCTCAGCTTCAATGGCAAGTTTGCGCTCTTTTTCCTGAAGTTCATACTCCCGCTTCATCATTTCAATTTCTTTATCCTCTGCAGCCTTCAACTGAATGTTCCGCTTTTCGATTTCATTTTGATAAAACTTAAATTTTTCTGCATTCTTTGCTTCCTCTTCTTTTTGCAGCAACATGAGTTTTTTTTGTGATTCCTCCTCCGCCTTTTGTCGGATAAAGGCATCCTGGTTTTGTTTGTCCTGCTGCAACTTTTCTTTCATTTCTTCAATATGCTTTTTGCCAATCTCCACAGCCTCTTTTTCTTTGGCCGTTTCAGCATAAAATTTTGCTCTTTCTTCTTTCCACAAGTTGTTGTATTTGTCGCGAAACTGATTCTCGAGTTTTTTACTCAATTCGGCCTCAATACTAAAGGTGCACTGACAATTCGGGCAGGTAATCTGGTTATTTTCCATGGTTTTTTAAAATTTGTGTGAAGGTATTAATAACTCTTTTTTTCTTGGGGAGAAATCAACCGAACGGCAAAAAAAAACCCCGGCGAAAACCGGGGTAAAATTACTGGTGCAGAAAATCAATTCAGTTGAGAAACCATTTGTAGCAAGCGATCATTAAAATCTCTTGAAGTTTTTGCGTTCATTTCAAAGAAATCTTTGTCGAAGCGCTCCACTTTTGAGATGGCCGCAGTACAAACTTTTTCTCCCTGTGCAGTGAGCTCAATGGATTTTGCACGGGTATCAAACGAATGTTTGCTTCGTTTAATAAGTTTCTTGCGCTGTAGGGTGCGCATGACAATAGAAACTGTCATGGCATCCATGCGTGTGTGAGAAGATAACATCGATTGTGTTACCTCTTCGTTTTTCTCACGAAGTGAAAGGATACTGGCAAGAGTTACAAATTGCGAATGGGTAAGTTTGTACTCGTCAAGAGCATGCTTTACTCCACGCTGCCACAATTGTGTTGCTTTCCATAAAAGAAATCCTGTACTTGCTTCAGGGGTTTTGTAATACAATGAAGGTTTTTTCATAAGGTTTTTTTTATTTGTTTCTGTTAACTATTTAACATTGCTCAAAAGTAGGTATTATATATATTAGGCATTTATAATTGTGAAGCAATTATTATCATTAATTGTTAAATACTAATTTGTGATATTAAAATCAAATAAAGAAAGTGTTTTAGAAAATACTTTTTAGCTATTCATGATTTCTGTACCCCGCGCAATCTACAGGGGATTGACTAAAACATCCAAGGCAAAAATCTTAATCCGCGTGCACCCGAAAATTCTAATGCCGGGAAAGGCACTTTGATAAATCCGAAAGTGTGCAAAAGACGATTAGCCCATTTGCTTTTTGTTTTGATGTCCCTTAGGTTGATATCTGCAGAAAGATACCAGCATCTGTAACGGGGAATATCGGTGTAATAATAAGTGATGTTATTTTCTGTATACACATTGCTGCGTGCACCCAACATGCCTTTTGCCCCCGTGCCCAAACTGATCATAAGAAGTTTGCCCCAGCGCGCGGGCAAGCCTTCCAACGGAAAAGAAATCCAATAGGTTTGCGCATTGTAGTCCTTGATAATAGCTGCTAAATGATTTTCGCCCAACAATGTGGGTCTCATTTTTCGATAAGGACTTGGTGACCATGAAAATCTCATTTGTATTTTTTGCTTGCCCCAGAGCCGGTCTTGTCCCCAAAAAAGCAAAGAGCCCGCTACATTGGCTGCCATGTCGCCCGAAGAAAATCCCCATCCTTTGCCAAATCCATCCATTACTTCTATGATGGTGAGATAGCCTAATGTATATCCACAGGCCAATGCAGCTGCCTTGTTTCGCTTGTAACCTGCTTTCTCAAGATACTCTGTATACCTATCCTGCAAAAGGTTAACAGTAAACGCATGACCGAGTTTGTCCATCTGAAACCACTCCGGATTGTCGTTAAAAAAGTGGAATTGTGAAGTCGAATTTTCCTTGTACCAAAGTTGGTAAAGAACAGGAAGGCTTGCAGTCATCGCACCGGGCAGTGCCCAGCGTATCCATGGCTTTTGAATGGTATCTGATGGCTTGATCTCAGCCTGTGTCCGGGCCGGTTTCACCATGAATATCTGCATGGCCAAACATAGTCCGGCAATGCATTTAATAGGCATGCAGGGCGAGTAGTTTTTCTTTGAACCTGGCAGAGGCCAAAAAGTTTTTTTCCAGCAGGATGTTAAATGGTACGGGTGTATCCAACGAGGCACAGCGCATCACCGGGGCATCCAAGAATTCAAAACAGGCTTCAGTAATTTGTGCAGCAATCTCCCCGCCAATACCTCCAATAAGTGTATCCTCATGCAGCACTATCGCTTTTCCGGTTTTCTTCACAGATTCGCAAATCATCTCGATATCGAAAGGAAGCAAACTGCGCAGGTCAATGATTTCAGCATCAATTTCCGGATGTTTTTTGAGGGTCTCTAAGGCCCAGTGCACACCCATACCATAGGTAATGATACTAAGTGCTGTACCGTTTCGCACACAATTGGCTTTGCCAATTTCCAGGGTGTAATATTCTGAAGGCACATCACCGGTAATGCTTCGGTACAAGGCCTTGTGCTCAAAATACATCACCGGATTGGGATCGGCAAAAGCAGCACAAAGAAGGCCTTTTGCATCATAGGGTGAAGACGGATACACCACCTTTAATCCCGGCGTGTGTACAAACCAGGCTTCATTGCTCTGGGAATGAAAAGGCCCGGCACCCACACCTGCACCTGTGGGCATGCGGATAACCACATCGGCGTTTTGCCCCCAGCGCCAGTGAATCTTTGCCAGATTATTGATGATCTGGTTGAAACCACAAGTAACAAAATCTGCAAATTGCATTTCCACCATGCTTTTCATCCCCTTGATACTCATTCCCAGTGAAGCCCCTACTATGGCCGATTCACAAAGGGTGGTGTTGCGCACCCTGTCTTCTCCAAAAGCGTCCAAAAATCCTTCGGTCACCTTAAACGCACCTCCGTAATCGGCAATATCTTGCCCCATAAGAACCAGGTTCGGAAAGCGTTCCATGCTTTGCTTCATGCCTTCCGAAATGGCATCTATAAATCTTTTGCTCTGGGTGCTCGAACCCTGTGAAGCTGTTACTACTGAAGGCGCAGGCGCATATACATCTGCAAGCTCTTCATGCGTATCAGGAACAATATCTGGTTGAGTAAAAGCAAGCTGTAATCCGGTTTCAATTTTGGCTTTGATTTCTGCGCGAAGTGCATCTGCATCTTCTTTGCTGAGGAGACCGTTTTCGATGAGGTAATTTTCGTAATTGCTCACAGGATCTTTTTTTCCCCAGATCTCAAACAACTCTTGCGGAATGTATTTGGTGCCCGAGGCTTCCTCGTGTCCTCGCATTCTAAAGGTGATACATTCAAGCAGCACCGGCCTGGGATTTTTTCGCATGCTAACAGCCAGTTTTTTTACGGCGCTATACACTTCAAGGATGTTGTTGCCGTCCACCTGAACAGCCTCCATGCCATAACCAATGCCCTTGTCGATAAACTGTTTGCAACGGAACTGCTGATTGGAGGGCGTACTCAACCCATAACCATTATTTTCAATAGTAAAGATGACAGGCAAATCCCAAACGGCTGCCTGGTTGAGTGCCTCATGAAAATCACCTTCACTGGCTCCACCGTCGCCCGAAAAAACAAGGGTTACTTTTGGTTCTTTGTTAATTTTTGAGGCCAGGGCAATACCATCCGCAAGTCCCAGCTGTGGCCCCAAATGGGAAATCATCCCCACGATATGATGTGGGTTGCTGCCAAAATGAAACGACCTTTCCCTGCCTTTAGAAAATCCATTTTGATGTCCCTGAAATTGAGAAAACAATTGTCCGTAATCCATTCCCCTGCAGGTAAACACACCCAGGTTGCGGTGCATAGGTAAAATGTATTCGTCTTCCTCAAGGGCCATGGTACAGCCAACCGCAATGGCTTCCTGTCCGATGCCGGAAAACCATTTGGAGATTTTTCCCTGCCGGAGCAGAATCAACATTTTTTCTTCAATCATGCGGGGCTCTAACAAACCCCTGTAAAGCAACAACAGTTCATTGTTGGTCAAGCCGAGTCGCTTGTATTTTAGCGGGGGAGGAGCGGGGTAAGTCTGGTTCATGGATGGCACAAAAATAATACAGTTCCCCTACTTCAAGGGTGCAATTGAGTGCGGCTTTGCCAAAAGATGTAAAAAACTCCAAAAAACATTCGCGAACATGAATGGTTTGGGTATAATCAAGCTAAGCATGCATACCTTTGACAGGGCTTTGAAAATGAAAAACAAGCGTAGTTTTTTTTCCTTTGTTCACTTATTTAAAGCCGGGCAGGTATTTCCATGGATGCCGCTATGCTTTTGTTTTTTCATGACAGTTCCTGCCAAGGCTCAGCATACAAAGGATACCCTGCATACGCCTTCAAAACAGCTGAAGGAGATTGTCATTTCATCCGGCGAAAAGTCCCGTAACCGCAGGGATAGTCCTGTAATGGTTCACACCCTTAGCAGCAGCAATATGTCAGCTGTACAGGCTTGCAACCTTTCTGATGCATTCCGATTCTCTCCCGGACTGCGCACTGAAACCAATTGCCAAACTTGCAACTACACGCAGTTGCGCATGAATGGTTTGCAGGGTGGCTATGCCCAGATCCTGGTTAACGGCAGGCCGCTGCTGAGCGCCTTGTTGGGGCAGTATGGGCTCGAACAAATTCCGCTTAATATGATTGAACAGGTGGATGTAACAAGAGGCAGTGGCTCATCCTTGTCGGGCCCCAGTGCCATTGGCGGAACAGTAAACCTGATGACTCGTCTTCCCAGAAAAAACAGTGCAGAGGTGCATTCATTTTTTCAACATATTGGCAAGAATACCAACGAGATCAATACAACGGCAAATGCCTCTCTGGTGAATAAAGAGAACAGCTGCGGCATGATGGTAAATTTGAGCAAACGGAACAGGCAATGGTTTGATGCCAATGGAGATGGATTCTCTGAATTGCCCATGATGGAGCTGCAATCTGCAGGACTTACCTCTTTTCGCCGATTTGGAGAGAACAAAAGATTGGAAGTATCTGCCAACTTAATTGATGAGTATCGACTGGGCGGGCAGATGCAAAAAAAATCACCTGAGTTGCTCGAGCAGGCAGAAGAACGCCGCCACCGTATTTACATGGGCAGTGCAGAATACCGACAGAATTTTAATCTAAACAAATCCATGTGGATGGCATATGGTTCCATCCAGTATATCAATCGTACCCATTACACGGGTGTTTTTCCTGATAGTGCCGCATCAGTTACCAGCCATCTTTCCAATCCACCTTTTGGAAACACAGTTTCCGGTGCCTCGCAGATAGGCTTGCGATTGATGCACACACTTCCTAATTTCTTGTTTGGTAAAAATGTGATTACCGCAGGAAGTGAATTCATCAGCGAACATGTATTGGATCATATCCCTGCCTATGCCTATTCTGTAAACCAGCTCACCAACAACTGGGGTAGTTACCTGCAAAGTGAATGGCTTTTGGGCAATCATCTTACCTTGCTTTCCGGCCTGCGTGCCGATAAGCACAACCTGCTTCAAAAATTTGTTTTTTGTCCCCGCCTTGCCATCAGCTATGAGATTTCTGAGAATGCTTTTTTGAGAATGAGCTATGGAACCGGCTTCAGGGCTCCGCAGGCATTCGACAGCGATCTGCACACGGCCATTGCGGAAGGAGGAGTATCAAGGGTGCGACTCTCTCCCGGGCTTACCAATGAATTTTCTCAAAGCTTTTCAGCTTCCTTGAATAGCGATTTCAATCTGCAAAACGCCTTGATCGGATTTTCTTTGGAAGGATTTTCAACCCACTTGCAAAATGCTTTTTTCCTCGCACATCTGGGACAGGATGCGAATGGAAACATTTTTGAAAAACAAAATGGATCGGGTGCAAGGGTAAGTGGTGGTAGCATGGAACTGAGGGGCGTTTACAAAAACCTGATGGAAGCCAATGCAGGATTCACATTGCAGCAGAGCAGGTTTGACAATCCGGTGGAGTATCTCTTGGGTCTGTCACCTACCCGCATTTTTCTGCGTACACCAAATGCCTATGGATTTTATACACTCAACATTACTCCCGGAAAAAGGTGGACGGTTTCGCTCAATGGTGTATATACAGGTGGCATGTTGTTGGCACATTTGGGAGGAGCAGATCCTCAAACTTCTGACCGCATGGTAAATACAAGGGATTTTTTGGAGTTGAGTGGAAAAATTACCAGGAGGTTTATTTTTCAGCGGTGGCAGGCCGAATGTTATGCAGGCATGCGCAACATCAGCAATGCCTATCAATCGGATTTTGACAAAGGGAAAAACCGAGACAGCAATTATATCTATGGTCCGGGAATGCCGCGCACTGTGTATCTCGGATGTAAAATACAGCTCAACAAAAGAGACCAAGATTAATCCAACGAAAGTGTTGTTCCGTTAAATGCAAGGCAAGCATTTTTATTCTTTTGGCTAATTTTTTTTTGTGTCAGGACTTTCATTTAGTTGTAACCTGATTGATTTTTACAACACTCCCGAACACTTAGCCAGAATTGATGTTATTGTTATAAAATCAGTTCTATGGAAATTGTCAACAAAGATGCGGCAAACAGCATCAGAGAAGCCACTGCCGAATTGCGTCAGCAAATTCTTGTGCATCCCCTATACAGCGCCATCAATAACATTAGTGATCTAAGACTTTTTATGCAAAGTCATGTGTATGCGGTCTGGGATTTTATGTCGCTCCTCAAAAGCCTACAAAATCAGCTCACATGCACACGCGTTCCCTGGTTTCCTCAGGGCGATGCAGCTACCCGTTACCTCATCAATGAGATTGTAACCGGCGAAGAAAGTGATCTTGACCTCATGGGTAAGCGTAAAAGTCATTTTGAGATGTATCTTGATGCCATGGAGCAAACCGGCGCCGATGGAAAACCTATTCTGGAGTTCTGTCGTATTCTCTCATCCATTGGAGACCGGCAAATGGCTTATGCAAAAGCCAATACACCTAAAGAGGCAAGACTTTTTGTGGACTTTACCTTCGAAGTAATCAGCAGTGATAAATCCCATGTTCAGGCAGCCGTTTTTACTTTCGGAAGGGAGGATTTGATTCCAGGAATGTTTCACACTTTTGTAAATGAACTGCAAGCACAAATGCCTGAAAGGGTTTCTATGTTCACCTATTATCTGAATAGACACATAGAGATTGACGGTGATCATCACAGCAACCTTGCCATTGAGATGACCAATCGTTTGTGCGGAAACAATACACAACTTATCAGGGAAGCCACAGAGGCGGTGAAAACGGCCCTTCGTCTGCGCATCGATCTCTGGAATGGAGTTCTGAAGTCACTTCCTTCCTACTCAGTTTCCGGATAAGCACCACTTCCTATCCGGCAAAGATTCCCTGTAAGGTATTTACCGGCAAAGATTTTACTTGCAGCAAACAAATGGTTTTTGTTCTTGTGTTTTTCTCTGAAAGACGGAGAGGGAAACATTGCAAGAGGAGTGTTTTACACCTCAAAATTTTAATACCTTTGCCCCTTCCCCCAAAACCTTTTCTGCATGCCAAAAGATACTTCCATCCGCTCGGTGTTAATCATCGGAAGCGGGCCCATTATTATCGGACAAGCTTGTGAGTTTGATTACTCCGGTTCACAAGCCGCCCGATCGCTCAAAGAGGAAGGCATAGAAGTAAGCCTGATCAACTCCAATCCTGCCACCATCATGACCGATAAGGTTACTGCCGATCATGTATACCTCCTGCCACTTACAATTGCTTCCATCACAAAAATTTTAAACGAGAGAAAGATTGATGCGGTACTACCCACTATGGGAGGACAAACAGCCCTGAATCTTGCCATCAAGGCGGAGGACATGGGAATATGGAAGAAGTATGGTGTGCGAATGATTGGTGTGGATGTGCATGCGATAGAGATCACAGAGAACCGCGAAAAATTTCGACGCCTAATGATAGAGCTTGGTGTAGGAGTGGCTCCCAGTGAAACAGCCAATTCGTTTCTCGAAGGAAAAGAAATTGCACAGAAACTCGGATTTCCCTTGGTCATCCGTCCCTCATTTACCCTTGGTGGCACCGGTGCTTCATTTGTGCATACCCGTGAGCAGTTTGATCAGTTGCTCACCCGTGGCCTGCATGCCTCGCCTATTCATGAGGTGCTTATAGACAAAGCCCTCACAGGCTGGAAAGAATTTGAACTTGAATTATTGCGCGATAAAAATGACAATGTGGCCATCATCTGTTCCATCGAAAACTTTGATCCGATGGGCATACACACAGGTGACTCCATTACGGTAGCACCTGCGCAAACGCTGAGTGACACAACATATCAAAAAATGCGCAGCATGGCCATTGCCATGATGCGTGCCATCGGGAATTTTGCGGGAGGCTGCAATGTGCAGTTTGCAGTAAGCAACGATGAAAAAGAAGATATCGTGGCCATCGAGATCAATCCAAGGGTTTCTCGTTCCTCTGCACTGGCGAGCAAAGCCACAGGATATCCGATAGCGAAAATCGCATCCAAACTGGCCATCGGTTATCACCTCGATGAACTGATGAATCCCATCACCGGAAAAACATCTGCCTATTTTGAACCTACCCTCGACTATGTAATCGTAAAAATTCCCCGCTGGAACTTCGATAAATTTAAAGGCAGCGACAGACGCCTTGGTCTTCAGATGAAAAGCGTGGGTGAGGTCATGGCCATAGGAAGAAACTTTCAGGAAGCTCTTCAAAAAGCATGTCAGTCATTGGAGATCCGTCGCAACGGACTGGGTGCAGACGGTAAAGAATTACGCAACCGTGAAGAAATTTTAAAGAGCCTCGAAACGCCAAGCTGGAACAGGTTGTTTCATGTGTACGATGCGTTTAAAATGGGCATGCCCCTGAAAACAGTGATGGAAATGACGCATATCGACAAGTGGTTTTTGATGCAGATTGAAGAGTTGATTTTTCTTGAAAAAGACATCCAAAAATATACCCTTGAAGACTTGCCTGCAGATTTGCTCTTTCATGCAAAACAAAAAGGATACTCCGACAGACAGATTGCCAATCTGCTCAACTGTTTGGAAAGCATGGTGTATAAAAAGCGAGTTGCTGCCGGTATTCATCGGGTATATAAAATGGTGGATACCTGTGCCGGAGAGTTCGTTGCCCAAACACCATACTTTTATTCCACTTTCGAAAGGGGTGATGCAAATGAGTCGGTTCCATCGGCACAAAAAAAGATTGTGGTGCTTGGAAGCGGTCCCAATCGGATAGGGCAGGGCATTGAGTTTGATTACAGTTGTGTGCATGGTATCCTGGCTGCAAAAGAATGCGGTTACCAAACCATCATGATCAATTGCAACCCGGAAACAGTGAGCACGGATTTTAGTATTGCCGACAGATTGTATTTTGAGCCCGTTTTTTGGGAACATATCTACGACATTATTCTGCATGAAAAACCGGTGGGCGTCATTGTGCAATTGGGTGGACAAACCGCTCTTAAGCTTGCAGAAAAACTGAACAGGTATGGCATACGCATCATGGGAACAACATATGAGGCGCTCGATCTGGCCGAGGACAGGGGAAGTTTTTCTACCCTCCTTAAAAACCATTCCATCCCTTATCCGAAGTTTGGCGTTATCGAAAGCGTTGAGCAGGCAGTAGAATTGTCGCGGTCACTTGACTTTCCACTTCTGGTGAGACCGAGTTATGTGCTGGGCGGACAGGGAATGAAAATTGTCATCAATGAAGATGAACTGGAGCAGCATGTGATGAAAATTTTAAATGATATCCCGGAAAATAAAGTATTGCTCGATCATTTTCTTGACAATGCCATAGAAGCAGAAGCTGATGCCATCTGCGACGGAAAGGAGGTTTACATTATTGGAATCATGGAGCACATTGAACCGGCAGGCATTCACTCCGGCGATTCCTATGCAGTATTGCCACCTTTTGATTTGCCCGATGAAATTATCCATCAGATAGAGCATCACACGCGTACCATTGCATTGGCACTTAAAACTGTTGGGCTTATCAATATTCAGTTTGCCATTAAAAACAATGTGGTATATGTGATTGAAGCAAATCCCCGTGCATCACGCACTGTTCCGTTTATTGCCAAGGCTTATGATGAGCCCTATGTGAATTATGCCACCAAAATCATGCTGGGCGAAAACAAAGTAAGCGACTTTACCTTTGCTCCCAGAAAGCGAGGTTTCGCCATCAAGGTTCCGGTATTTTCATTCGATAAATTTCCGGAAATCAACAAAGAGCTGGGGCCTGAGATGAAATCCACAGGAGAGGCCATTCACTTTATTGAAAATCTTGAAGATGAATTTTTTCAGGAAGTGTATAGCGAACGAAATCTCTACCTAAGTCGATAGATTGTTTTCATTGTAAAAACATTTATACAGGCTTACATTGAGCCTTGTTTTTTGAAATTAATCTTATTTTATCGTCAGTTTAAAACTGAAGATTGTAATTGCTTTTTTTACGGTCTGCCATTATTCTGTAATGCATACCTGCGTATTTCGCAGCTTACATTTTTAATGGAAAAGTTCTCTGTTTTTTCGTTCCAAATCACAAAACGGATGCGTGCTCCTGAGGGAATTTTCTCCGGAAGAATCACAGCATACGAACCCTCACACCATCTTCCCGCTTGTCTTGGCAGGGGAGTGACAAAACCATTGCTCCAAAAAATGGTTTTTCCGGAAGGATCGAAGATGCTAAGCGTGAATAAACTACCGCAAGCAGACATATAATTTTTTTCCCGGTATAAAGCATGTATGGATGCGAGGTAACGATTTCCATCAGTCAACTCATCTGCGAGCACATAATCGATGGATTTTCCGTATACAGTCTGTGAATCAAATACACAGGTTGATGAGTCACTGTATGAAAATACAGGAGGAGCAGGATAGCCAAAGATCTCCTGTGTTTCACCTCTCACAAGGCCTGCATATTTTTTATGTGTTTTGCCAAAAACAAAAAGCGCTTTTTCTGCATTCATTCCGTCGGGTGGAATGATGCCTTGCAAATATTGCCATGATAGCAGCGTGTTCCATAGGATGAAAACAAAACAGATGCCTACAAACAACCTGAGGAGAATCACACGACTTTGCAAGCGCACAATCACAGCCTGTAGACCGATGGAAAAAAACACCATATAATCGCAATATGGACGCAATCCGAAGCCATCACCGAAATACCAGTTCCACCAGGCTGAAAGCAGGTAGATGCTTACGATAAGCCATGGTAATATCTTCCGGTTTTCACGAAAAAAAAAGCCGGCAAAGGCAGGAATCAACAGTGGAAACCAGGTGAATAATCCCTTGCGAAAACTTAGGAGTGAATCGGCGAAACGCGGTTGAAAAAAGTAAAATCCTTCTCCGGGATAGCTTGGCGGAAGTATCATGCCGGTTTGTAAAACATTACTTGCAATGACTGAAATAATCGGCAATGTTGCAAGGAGCAGGAGAGGGATAGTCCTTACATGTAAACCAAAATTTTTAAGCCCATTTTTTTTTAAGAGGTATGGAAGTGTCAGCAACAGTAAAAAATGAAAATATCTAATGCATACAGCCATCGAAAAAAAGAAAATGGCTAAGTACACATAATGGATTTGTCCTGCTTTCTGAAAGTGAAGTATCGCAAATACAAAACCTGAGATCAGTGCAAATGCATAGATGTGCGACATGGCCGGTTCATCAACTGCATAGAAGATGAGGTTGGTGCCAAACACGATGCATATAATTGTAAGAACTGCAATTCCTGAATCGGTATATAGTATTTGCAATGTCCGAAAAACAAAAATGCAACCGGCCAGTAAAAAAAACCAACCATTAATTGTTATAGCTAGTTGAAAGAGGTCGGCATATGGGTTGAATTCCTCTCCGCTTAGTTGCTGAAAAATTGTGGCAGTAGCAAAAGCAGGCAGCATGCAAAAGGCTGTTCCCGGAGGATACTTGTTGTAATAAACTTGACCGCATCGGACCACATAGGGAGGAATCTCAACAGCGGTATTCGATTGAATTGACTGAGTAGTTCCAAAAATTTTATTGTGCCATTCAATCAGATATGCATAATAACCTTTACCGTCTCCGTCTATGATGCTTCTTCCTGACTGATGCAGATGTATGCGATATCCTGCAAGGACTGAGGATAAGAGCAGGGCAAATAAAATCAGGAATGATTGATAGCGCGCTGCCTGCATACTTCATACAACATGATGCCTGCCGCCACCGAGACATTAAGAGATGACATGCCATTTCCAATGGGAATGCGCACCAAGAGATTACACATTTTGAGGTATTCCGGCGATATTCCTGTTTCTTCCGAACCCATCAAGAGAGCCACCGGGCCTGAGAGCATACCCTCGCCGGAAATTTCATTCCCTTTTTCTGTAGCTGCCACCAGTTTGCAACCGCAGTGAGAAAGATATAGCAAATCAACTTTGAGGTTGGATGTTTTACACACCTTTAAGGTATGCAATGCACCCGCTGAAGTTTTCATCGCATCAGATCCAATGCGCGCAGCGTTCTGAGAAGGAATAACCACTGCATCTGCGCCAAAGGCAAGTGCACTTCTGCAGATGGCACCAAAGTTTCTTACATCGGTAATTTTATCAAGTACCAATACCAAAGGATCTTTTCCCATGTCATAGCAAGTTTGAATGATTTCATCGAGTTTGTAAAAGGGAGTGGGAGAAATAAATGCTACAATACCTTGGTGGTTTTTGCGAGTAATCTTGTTGATTGCCTCCAAAGGCACCTGTCTGATTTCGACTGATTGTTGTTTGAGTTCTCTAATCAGGGATTGTAACTGTTCCCCTTTGATTCCTCTCTGTAGCATCACCCGGTCTATTGTTTTTCCGGCCTGAAAGGCTTCAGCTACCGCGTGAATCCCGTATACAAAATCCTCTGCATTCATATTATCTCTCGCTTAATAGTCGGCCCTGTCTCCATGCATCTACCGTTCGTTGCCAAAGTTCCTTGTAAAATTCTGCACGGTTAAGTGCAAAATCATTGTCTGAAAAAGGGTTTTCGATTTTAGTGAAAACAAAATTAATTGAACCAATGGTATTGCCTTCTCCGTAAACCCAGGTTTCTGAAGTATCATCACTGAGTATCTTTGAAGGATATCCAAATACAATAAAAATTAAACCCCGATCGGTTTTCCATCCGGGTAAGTGAGAGTTGAAAAAACGGTTGGAAAACTGAACCCTGTTAAAGTAAATGCCAATCAATTGTTTGGCACGCTCTTTATTCGGACTGAATCTTAACCAGATTTCATCAAGGGAAGCTTTGGGATCTTTAGACTCAGTAAGTTCAGCGTATTCCTGTCGGTTTACTATGTAACGCATATAGCGCAGCATTTCCGTACTTAAATAATATCCGTCTTTTTGTTTCTCGCGGATGAATAGCGTGTATCCGCTTGTAGAATTGGTGTCGGCAACAATATGATAAAATCCGGTATTACCTGCTATGAAAATGGCATTCTGTTGTTCATCTGTACGGAGATAAAATATACTGTCTGCTTTGTAATCGAATGGGGTTTGTTCGGCTCCTGAGAAAGGAGGAGGAGGAAACGGAAATTCACGCTTGTAATATCTTACCTGAAGCAATTTGTCTTCTTTGGCAAATCGGTAATGTATTCTCAACATGGAGCCGGGCTCTGCTGTGTAATTAGGAAGCGGGGAAGAGGGATAAGCAGTAGTGTTAACAAAAAAGTTTTCTCTCTGCAGGGGTGATGTTTTGTAAATTCGCAGATAGGTAACACCCATTGTTTTACGATTTTCATCCATCGCAATAATTTCTGCAAGGCAATTGCTTCCTTGCAATATTTTCACCGGAAAGTTTCCGTAAATCAAATGAACTTTGTTTTCTGTAAGACTGTCAGAAATCCAAATCGTTCCTGAATCCAGGATATTTTCAGTAACATAATTTGGAAATATTTTATAGGAAATTTTCACCCGACTGAAGTACACTCCTTTTTCGGAGGTGCGTGTATAAAGCAACTCTTCCGATTGTAATTGGTAGTGGAGATGAGTGATGATGCTATCTGTATGTACCGCCTGAACAAGCGCATGTATAGATACAGCATCTCTTGGCTTTGCTGCAGAACCTGCTTTACGCACACCCATACAAGAGGAGAGAAACGCACCTAAAATCAGAAGCCCGAAAATTGAAAGTCTGCACAGCATCATGTTTTTTGTTTCTTCTTTTTGGCTGCAGGGAAAAGAATATTGTTCAAAATCAGTCTGTATCCCGGAGAATTGGGATGCAGGTTCAGATCGGTTGGCGGATCACCCACGAGGTGCTGATAATCTTCAGGGTCATGTCCTCCGTAAAAGGTCCACATCCCTTTGCCAAATTCCCCATGGATGTATCTCGCCTCATCCAGACTTTTATTGTCGCCCATGATGAGCACACCCGATTTGATTACATCTTTTCTGAATGCGGTTGTCTGGCCCATAAATCCTTTGATCACCTGCTCATGATTCTGGCAGAGCATGGAAGGCACCGGATCCCATTTTGCACTAAAATCAAATAACACAAACAAATCATTCTGTTGAGGAACTCTTCGCGGTACAGGCGCATCAATGTTCGAGTATTCATAAATCATCGGATTCACCTCAAGCCTGAAGGCAGAAAAAGCAAGGGTATTGTTAAAATTGAGTCTGCTGTTTTGTTGTGCATCGGCAGCATCTCCGTCGAACATGGATTCGCAGATATCAGTTCCTTCTGCAGCCAGTGCAATATCGTAACTGTCGGTAGCGGAGCACATGGCAAACAAAAATCCTCCACCTGATGTAAAATCACGAATAGCTTTTGCAACAGCAAGTTTTTCTTGAGATACTTTGGCAAACCCTAGTTTCTTGGCAAGTGCTTCAGACGCGCGTTGCTCCTCAATATACCAGGGAGCATTGCGGTACATGGCGTAGAACTTTCCATACTGTCCTGTAAAATCTTCATGATGTAGGTGCAACCAATCATAGAGCGACAATTTCCCGCTTAAAATCTCTTCGTCATAAACCACTTCGTAAGGAATTTCCGCATAGGTAAGTACCATGGTAACTGCATCATCCCATGGCTGCTTGGTTTTGGGTGAATATACCGCCACTTTAGGCGCTTTTTCCAGTTTCACCACATCCATGTTTATTTCAGGTCTTCCAATTTCATCTATGATTCCTGCATATGTGGCATCGGCAATCACTTCGATACTTACATCTCTGAGTCTGCATTCGGCTTCGATCGTGGGTGAGTGACGCATCACAAAACTTCCGCCTCGGTAGTTTAGCAACCATTCAATTTCAAGTCCACCTTTAAGCGTCCAAAAAGCAAGTCCATATGCCTTGAGATGATTTTTTTGTTGGACATCCATAGGAATTAAAACATACGATGCCCTCACTTGCATGGCAATGCTCAGAAGAATAAAAAGACAAAGAAGTTTATGGCGATGCATAAGTTTTTCGATATAAAATTACGGATTATCAGTGTATGGATACCGGTTAAAAGATTTATCCCAAAAAAGAAAGCCGGACGATGAGTCCGGCTTTCAAAATTGCAATAAAAATAGGTTTTAGTTCTTCACAACCTTCCGGGTGATGGTATCACGATCGGTGTGGATGTTGATGAAATAAATACCTGATGACAAGTTTTGCATATCAATCAATTGCTTGTATTTACCACTGAAGCTATTCAAGGTCTCAGTGAATACAATTTCTCCTGTGATGCTAACCAAGTTTACACGAAGATTTTTGCTTCCATTGTCAGAGAAGTCAACCATAATCTGATCATGTGTTGGGTTAGGATACATGGAAAGTTTTTCGCCATGCGTAAGTGCTCTCACACTTGTTCCAAATACATTTATCTGAATGGTATCGGCATCACTGCCACAGCTGTTATAAGCAGTAAGTATAACAGTGAATTCCCCGTCAGTTGTAAAAGTATGAACAGGATTATTGTCATTACTGAAAGCTGTCTGATCACCAAAATTCCACTGATAAGCATTGGCATTTTGAGAGGTATTCGTGAAGGTGGTAATACCTCCAACCTGACTCACAGCTGAACCTGATGCATTAGGCAGTGGGTTCACGATGACAGGAATGTTAGCTGAAGTACTCACACAACCATTGGCAGAAACGGTTACAGAATACAAACCTGTTGCGTCTGCAGTAAATGTTACACCGGTTGCGCCGGTAAGTGGCGTTCCGTTAAAGTTCCACTGATTACCTGTGATGCTGTTGGAGAGAAGAGTTACTGTCTGTCCCTGGCAAAGAATGGTGCTGCCGCCTACGGTAACCTGTGGTTGTGTGATTGTGCCGCCTACTGTGATGGTCACGCTCGCTGAAGTAGCAGAACAACCATTAGAAGCAGTTACAGTAACCGTGTATGTTCCACTGTTTTGTGTAGTCACACTTGCTGTTGTACCAAGGTTGTTATTCCATAAGTAAGACACATAGTTTGGATCACTTGAACTGCTCAGTGTGGCTGTTCCACCTGTACAAATCTCAGTTGCAGAAGCAGTAATTGTTGGAACAGTAACACTGTTTACAGTTACAGTAATGGCGTTGGAAGTGGAAACGCAGTTACCTGTTGTTACAGCAGCAGTATAACTTCCGGATTGTGTCGCATTAAAGGTATTTAGACCAGATCCCACAGGAGTTGTTCCATTGAACCATTGAATTCCTGCAGTGGCATTGGTTGAAAGGGTAACAGAGCCACCTGAACAGAAACTTGTAGCGCTTCCGGCGGTAATCACAGGCGTGCTTGACCCTGTGATACACAATTGCGAGGAGCTTGCAGAACATCCGAGACTATTACTTGCTGTAAGCGTATAACAGCCGGGAGTATTCACATTGATGCCAGCAGTTGTTGCTCCATTTGACCACAAATAGGTATAAGTGGGTGGAGGTACGGGCACTCCGGGGAAGCTGCTGCTGATGGTGAGTGGTTGCCCACCGCAAAGCACTGTTCCATTGCTGGAGATAAGCGGTGTAGGCATGGTTGAGACCTGAATGGTATAAGGCTGCGAAACGGTACTACATCCAGGAGCATTATTGGTTGCGGTGATGATGGTATCTGCGTTCACCACAAAACTGATGCTTGGTGTGGTAGCACCTGTACTCCATTGAACGGTAGAAACGCTGGAGTTGAGGGTAACAGTTGTACCGGCACAAACTACCGGGCCACTTGTACTGGTAATTACCGGAGTCTGGCATGCGAAGTTGGTATCTGGCACACAACTGAAACTAGCCGACCAACCTGAATCTACTGATGATGCATCAGAGGTAAACCTGAAGGTGAGCGCACCTGTAGTAGCGTCGGTAGATGTCCAGGAAGGAGGAAGATTTGTTCCGGAATAATTGCCTAGCAAGTTAGCGGCGGCTATTCCCACACCATTGTAAATACGCAGACGGTCAAATCCAGCTTCTGTAGCAAAAGTGTTGAACACAACCCTTACAAAATTTCCGGGTGTTGCCGGATAAACTGTAAAGACATAGTTTTCGGATATTTGATAGTTACCTGTAGGGCCTCCTGAATCAAAGAAATTTCCTGAACAAGTATTGATGCTGCCATTGGTGATCAGAATAATTGCCTGTGATGAAGTAGTAAAGCAAATGGTATCACAACCGCTTGGTGAGCCACCTGCATTGCTTGGTACAACATAGAAACAGTATTCTGTTGCAGTATTAAGTGGTGGATTCGGAGTGAAACTCTGGCTTGTTGTATTATCAGCTACAAGTGTGAACGCGCCACCTGCAGTGCTCATAAATACATCATAGGTAGCAGGAATACCTCCGCCTGGTGTATATTCCCATGTGATGGGTGCAAACGGATTTATACCGGTGTCTCCATCGGCAATGGCATAACTCAAACAATTTGGAGTAGCATTTAGATTGATACAATTGATGCTTGCTGTCCAGCCGGCTAGTACGGCAGTGATATCAGAAGAGAAAACAAAGGTGAGGCTTCCATTGCCGGGATTTTGCAGACCTGCTGTAACAAGTCCGGGATTATTTACGCCGGTGTATTGTCCAATAAGGGGAGCAGTATTGTCAACTCCATCATAAATGAATAGTGTATCATATCCTTGCTCAACCGCAAAACTTAGGAAATTCAATTGCACCACATTACCTGCGGTGGATGGATGAATGGTATAGGTGATTTGCTCATTGTTGGCATATTGTCCATTGGGGCCTCCGGTATCAGTAAACAATCCTGAGCAAATTGAATCAGAACCTTCTGTGATTCGAACTATCAATACAGTATCTGACTGGAAGCATGAAGTAGGACATCCCGAAGCCTGACCCGAGGCATTCACAGGAACAATCTGATAACAATAAATGGTGTTTAGATTGAGTTGTGGCAGAGAATAGGCTGTTCCATTAAAGTTTGAATCAACCAGGGCAAGATTTCCTTGCGTACCAAAATAAATATTGTAACCGGTTGGGATACCACCGCCGGGACCTAACTCCCAGGTGAGGTTGTTTCCAAGTACCAGTTCATTGGTATTTCCATCCAAAGGATTCAGGTTCACTGCACAGGCAGGAGGAGAATTCGGATCAATACATGAAACCGTAGCATCCCATCCAATAGCGGTTGTAAATCCACCAGAGATAAACTCAAAAGTGAGTGTTCCATTACCCGGATTCAAAATACCGGCAGTGAGTACCGGCGGGAATACCGCTCCGGTATATGAGCCAATCAATGGAGCATTATTGTCGGCTCCATCATAAACATTCAGTATATCATTGGCCACATTAAAGTTGTTGAAACTAACCTGAACGGAGTTTCCTACAATGGAAGGATGTATAATATAGGTGAGATTTTCATTGTTAGAATAACCTCCTGTTGGGCCTCCGGAAGAATAAAACTGACCGGTACAGGTACTGATTGAATCATCACTCATGATGATTTCAATACAGTCGCCTGTTGTGAATGAACTGATGGCGCAGTTTGAAGGCGTTCCAAAACTATTGAAGGGAACAACCTGATAGTAATAGGTTGTATTGGCCTGTAAAAGTCCGGGGTTGAAGCTATTGGTGCTTACCAAAACTGGAGTTACTCCGGAAAGTGTAGGGTTGGTGCCAAACAATACATTGTATCCTACAGAAAGGGGAGTAAAATCCCAGTTGAGCACACCTGCATTCAAACAAACATTTGTTGAACTGTTGGCAGGAGTGATGTTATCGGTACATACTGGAGGACCGGTTAAACAGGAAATATTTGCCTCCCATCCCGGTCTTACAGCTGAAGCATCTGATTTAAATCTCAAGGTAAGCCTGCCTGATGCATTGGAAGCGGTAACAGTACCGGGACTATTGGTTCCTGCATAGGTTCCCAACAAAGGAGCGGAAACATCACCTCCATTGTATATAAATAGGGTATCATAACCAAGTTCAGTTTCAAATGATGAAAAGTTCAATTGAATAAATGCACCCGGCGTGGCAGGAATGATGGTAAGGGTATCGTTAACACTATTTTGATAATTGCCATTCGGTCCTCCGGAATCATAAAGCAAGCTACTACATGTAACGATTGAGTCCGAAGAATTCAAAGGCATGTTCACACAATTTACCACCGAAACAAACACCGGTAATGAATTTGCCGAAAGTCCGTTACAGGTAACAACAACCCTGTAGTATGAAGAACTGTTGATAGTTTGTGTTGTTGTTAGCGAAGTTGCAGTGGCGATATCAGTAAATGTAACCCCATCTGAAGATGATTGCCATTGATACAGAAGGCCAGATGCAGCAGTGGCATTCAACAAGGAGAGATTAATAGAACCGCCTGCGCAGACAGTAGAATCTGAAGCTTGGGCTTCACCTCCGTTTGGCTGTCCGGAACAAGGAGGAGCAAGGATGATGTTAACTACATAATCCTGGGTAGAACCGCTTCCGAAATTCAAACAGGCAGCAGTTGCATCATTGGGGTTTCCGGCAGAGCGGCTACGGATACGCATACCCGTTAATCCCGGAAGGGAATTCAAAGGAATGGTGAGTTGAACAGTTGAAACCACATTCGCTGTGCTGTTTGTAGCCACTTGTGTCCATTCGTTTGCATCGTATGTTCCGCTATGGTCATAGTCAATCCATACAGAAATGATGGCTGCACCATTTGTATTTACATTCAGGTTGTATACACCCAACTGATCCAAACTTGCTGTTGTGGAATCAGCGGCAGGATATACTGAATAGTTAGGCCCGTTGAGATTATCACAAAGGGTTCCTGAATTACTCAAGGTTGTATTATCAATAGATACTTCTGTAATTCCTGCGAAGTTACAACCGCCACCCAAATTGGTGTTGCAGTAGCAGGTAAAAAAATCATTGATGCCTACCATCACCGCGTTAGATGTTGCGGATGAGCCATTACAGCTTACAATACAACGGTAGTAGGTTGTGTCAGTAATGGAAAGACCATTGATAAAGGGGAGAGTGGCTCCCGGGATATTACTGAAACCTATGCCGTCAGGTGAGTTTTGCCACTGAAAGCTCAGGCCGGAGGCAATGGTATATCCATTGAGCGTTACACTGAATGGGGCATTCGGGCAAATCGTAGAATCAGATGCACTTGCCACACCCGGTGTGGGTGTGCCGGAACAAGGGACAGCTGCGATGATATTCACAACATAATCCTGTGTTGAACCGCTACCGAAACTTTGACATGCAGAGGTTGAGTCATTCTGGTTGCCGAATGCACGGCTTCTCACACGCATACCGGTGAGACCGGGTAGTGCAAATACTGGAATATTGATGGCAATAGTTGTAGCAGTGTTTGCAGTGCTGGTGGTAGAAACCTGAGTCCATTCTGAGGGGTCATAAGTACCACTGTGGTCATAATCTATCCATATGGAAGTAATTGCATTTCCACTGGTCGTTACATTAAAGTTATAGGTAGCTGCCTGATTAAGGGAGGCAGTGGTGGAATCTGCAGCCGGATAAACAGAATAATTTGGACCAGTGAGGTTGTCGCACAAGGTTCCGGAATTCTGTAAGGTTGTACCGTCAATAGAAAACGCAGAAATTCCCGGGGAGGTACATCCCCCACCAAGATTTGTATTACAATAGCAGGAGAAAAAGTCATTGATGCCGACCATTACCACATTGGAATTGACCGAATTGGTGTTACAAAAGACCTTACATCGGTAATAGGTAGTATCGGTGATGGATTCGCCATTAAGAAAAGCGTTTGTTGCTCCGGCGATATCGGTAAAGTTGATTCCGTCGCTTGAAGATTGCCACTGGAAGGCAGTTCCTATGCCGATGCTGAAACCGTTGAGAGAGAGATTAAATGGCGCATTAGGGCAAACTGATGAATCACTGGCTGCCGCAATACCGGCAACAGGTGTTCCTGGGCAAGGAATGGGGGCGCCCACGATTACATCATAGTCTTCAATTTCACCCCAAACATAGGTTGTACATGGATCTGTTGGAATTAAGTTGTAACGACATCTTACACGCATCCTGGTGGTGCCGGTAGGGGCAGTGGCTGGTACTGCAAATGTGCCGAAAAACTGATTGATGGATGCGGATGTAGTGATGTAAACCAATTCATCAGGATTGTCCCCAAGTGTCCCATTCTGGTTCCAGTCTATCCACACGGCAAATCCTTGAGCAAATTGTTGTCCGGCCTGAAGATTCACGGAGATTATTTGCCCGGGTGAACAGGTCATGGACAAGCCCTGCACATATTCATAATTGTTAGGTTGTCCGTTACAACCCGATCCGATGTTGTTGATGTTTACCGTTGCTCCCTGTGTAGAGAAGTTGTCGATAAAATCGTTGGAGGTACTACACAAATTGGTGTAGAGATTGGTGTTGCAATACTGCACCGGTGGGGGAGGCCCTTGAGCCAGAACCCTTGAAAACATTCCCGCCGTAAACATAGTTACAGCAAGAAATTTGCGGAAGTAGTGATTTATTTTCATGGATTTTATTTTGTGCTTGGTTTTCCTTGATTGTAGCTGGCCTTCATCTCTTCCAGGTAAAGAATATTTGCCTTGATTCTCTTGATGTCTTTCTCATCTTTGGCAAGCTTTAATTGATCGCGTTCCAACTGGAGCTTACGGTGCAGATGTTCAGGAACTCTGTTATCGGTATTTTCCTTTATCCCTACAGGAACTTCCTGGCTTGTTTTTTCCAAGTCACTGTCCGCTTTTTTTATTTCACGAGCACTTGATTTGGTTTTGTTTTCCCCATTTCCGGCAAAGGAATTGGGACTTGTCAGAAACAAGAATGACACAGTTAATGCCATGCTGACGAGAGACGAAAAAATCATTTTCTTCATGGTGATTGTTGGTTTGCTTAAATTTCGTGCAATGTATGGAAATTTTAACTGAATTGAAAAATTCACCTTCCCATTGCCTTTTTGACTCGAAAACCCATGAAAATCATATTATTGATTAACAGATTTTTGTGTTTTGATCAAGATTCCGGCATCCAGGATTAAACGCTTTACTTCTGCAGAGTCTGTTCCATCATAATACCCACGAATTTGACCTTCACCATCAACCAGGGCAAAGTTCTGCGTATGTATAAAATCGTTCGGGCCACCGTCTCCAACTTCAGTATTCAGGTAATAGCCTTTTCTGGCCAAGTCATATAAGGCTTTTTTGTCACCGGTAACAAAGAACCATTTGTCTTTTATGGCTCCATGTGCTTTGGCATAGTCAGATAACACAGGCACTGAATCAAATTCAGGATTCACTGTGTGAGAAACAATAAGTAGCCCCGGTTCATCAGCAAACGCCGATTGTACCCTTTCCATCTGTTTGCTCATCACAGGGCAGATGCTCTGGCAGGTGGTAAAAAAATAATCTGTTACATAAATCTTCCCCTGTACTTGCTTTTCAGTGAATGCCCGTGCATACTGATCCATAAATGAAAAACTCCCAACCTTGTGATACACCGTGTCTCCGTGAACAATATCTTTTTCTCCATAAATCGGAAGTTGTCTTACAGGTGCGGTTTTTTGTGAGGTGCGGTAAGCAAAAAATAAAATGCCCAAGGCAAGTAGCGCAAGCAAAACACTTATAGCGTAATTTCGTTTCATAATCTCCCGCCAAAAGTAAGCAGGATAAGCTTATTTCATTTGAAGAATTATTACCAGATATTGGGAGTTTCCCACCTCAGTTCGGCACAGCAGATAAAGACGGCTTACCGCAACCTGGCCATGCGATATCATCCTGACAAAAATCCGAATCAATCTTCCTCGGTGCACATTCAGCTTATCAATGAGGCTTATGAAACCCTTGGGAATCCTGAAAAGCGCAGGCAATACGACATGCAACAAATGTATCTGCAGGCCTCAGCAGCTACCAAAAAAAATCCCCGGTCAGCCCATAAAAAAGCGCCAAACAGAAAACCAAGAAAAAATGAGGAATCCGACCGGAAACCTTTTTTCTACCTTGAGTATTTTCTTTTTTCCGTGCTGCTTCTCGCAGGAATTTACGGACTGTTTATGTCTATTCGCGACTGGTGGGTAAATGGTTACCAGCCCTCCAAGACGCTCTCGGGGCTATTTTTTGGTCTGATTTTTACAATCCTACTCAGCCTTACGATGTGGGTCTTGCGCCAAAAACGCAAGCCATGATTACTCGTTCTTAACCGGTAGAAGGCTGTATTTTTTGCCGAAGGAAATCATCTGGCCGGCAAAATCGGTGGGGTATTCAATCTTTACATCTGTGATTTCCTCGCCATTCATTACGGGTATTAAAACCGGCTGAATAAATCCTTTGTATGGAGCTACATTCAACTTTTCAAAACGGGCCAGAATTTCTTTGTGCAATTCAGGATCTACCTTCACACCATAGTTTTCTACCAATTTTTGCCCGGATGCAAAATCTCCTTCAGATTTGATTCTTTGTATCTCCTTAAGCAACTCTCCGAAATACACCCTCAGCTTGTTGTAATCATTGATTTTTACATAGGTTTTTCCATCTTTTTTAACCTGCTCTATCACTTTTTCTTGTTGTCCCCGCTCAAAAGCCCATCTCGCTACCAGTGCACGGTTCCGCATGTGCGCTTCTTCCAATTGCTCACCGGGTTTCAAACGGGTAAGCTGGGTAATCATTCCATTCATGATGTAGTTATCATATTGTGCTTTCCCAACTTCGATACTCGGCATCACGCCAATATCAACTAGTTTTTGGTCCATGATGTAATACAGACCTACCAAATCTGCACGGGCTTCTTCCAGGCAATTGGCATAATTTTTTAAGGTTATATCGGGTGTACCGATGCCATCATTAATCTTGCCTGATGCATGACCAATCACCTCATGCATATCAGTATGAAGCATGCCTGAAAGTGAACCGTATTTTTTGGCACGCTCAATAATTTCATCGCTATAAGCAAATTCTTTTAGTGTAGGACTCTTAGCACCTACCTGGTTGTAAGATTCAACGATGTTGCCCAAGGAAACAGATTTTGAACCATGTTGTTCCCGAATCCAGTTGGCATTGGGCAGGTTGATGCCTACAGGAGTGGCCGGTGCAGCATCTCCTGATTCTTGTATCACAGTAATAACCTTGGCAGAAATTCCTTTTACACTTTTCTTTTTGTGCGTATCGGCAATCGGAGAATGATCCTCAAACCACTGTGCTTCCTTGCCAATGGCTGCAATCACGCGGGAAGCCTCAAAGTCCTTGATGGAAACACAGGCCTCATAACTTCCTTTTTTGCCAATCGCGTCTCCATAAACTTCAATAAATCCATTCACTACATCAATCACGGAGGAAGTGTCGGCAACCCATGCTATGTTGTAATCATCCCACATTTTGAGGTCTCCGGTTTTAAAATATTCGGTAAGCAAGTGAAGGGCTTTTTTCTGGGCCTCATTCTCAGCCACGCTTTCTGCTTTTTCTAACCAATACACAATCTTGCTGATGGCTCCGTCATACATCCCACCAAGTTTCCATGTTTTTTCAACCAGCTTGCCGTTTTGCTTCACAACTTTAGAGTTGAGACCATAGCTGATAGGAGTTTTGTCGCCGGGCTTGCTCATGGCTGCATAAAACTTTTCCACTTCTTTCTGTGTCACTCCTTCGTAAAAATTATTTGCCGATTTGGCAACATTGTCAATGCCTTTTCCAAGGTCCACAATCTTTGGTTCAAAATCTTTGTCGAATACAACTTTCATGAGCAGTTCCTGCACTTTATCAGCTGTGCCGAATGCTGCAAACTTCTGCATATCGATTCCTGATGAAGAGATGGCCTGATTGAAAAACTCCTTGCTGAAAGCAGGCATAATTTTGTTCTGGCTGTAATGATGATGATTGCCATGTGAGAACCAGATTTGCTTGGCATACACTTCAAAGGCTTTCCAGTCGGTTTGAGATTTGTCGCCTTTGTAATTCTCAAAAATGCCGTCTACCACATGACGAAGCATGAGGTTGTGCTTGTTTTTCTGGTCAAAGATGATGTCCCGGCCACAGAGTGCCGCTTCATAAAGATAATAGGCAAGTTTTTTTTGTTGAAGACTCAACTTCTCAAATCCATTCACACGATAACGCAGTACCTGAAGATCGGCAAAACGGTCGGCCTCAAATTCAAAAGCAGCCGAGGAGTCGCTTGATGCAACAGGCTGAGTTTCTTCTTTTTTTCCGCTGCAGGATTCAATTGATAATGCAGCGCAAAACATGGAGGAGGCAAGGGCCAAGCCCATGATTTTTTTCATGCGGTTATTCATTGTATTCAGGATGTTTGTCTGATGGTTTTTTGTTCAATGCGTTTTTCATAATTCACTCCCCTGAAAATCCGCTGAACAAAAATTCCCGGGGTATGTATGTCATTTGGATCAAGCGATCCTGCAGGCACTAGCTCCTCTACTTCGGCTATGGTAATTTTTCCGGCCATGGCCATCATCGGATTGAAATTTCTGGCAGTTGCTTTGTATATGAGATTTCCCATGGTATCGCCTTTCCAAGCTTTCACAATGGCGTAATCAGCCTTTAACCAGCGTTCCATCAGATACATTTTGCCGTCAAATTCCCTCACTTCTTTGCCATGTGCCACCTCTGTTCCGTAACCGGCGGGTGTATAAAACGCAGGTATGCCTGCTCCTCCCATCCTGCAGCGTTCCGCAAGGGTTCCTTGGGGAATGAGTTCTACCTCCAGTTCTCCGCTCAGCATTTGTCTTTCAAACTCATCATTCTCGCCTACATAGGAGGAAATCATTTTACGAATCTGCCGGGTCTTGAGAAGAAGTCCCAGCCCAAAATCATCTACTCCTGCATTGTTTGAAATACATACCAGGCCATTGATTTCAGGATGCTTTACCAGCTCGGCTATGCAGTTTTCGGGAATACCGCACAAGCCAAAGCCACCTAGCATCAGCGTCATCCCCGAAGAAATTCCCTGAATGGCTTCGGCCACATTGGATACAACTTTATTCATGATTTTAGAGCGGCCTAAATTATAAAATTATAGTCTTGCAAATGGAATATTCCATCTTACATCCAACAATCCTGTTTTCCTGTGCTTACATCGCAAATGAACCAAACAGATAGTAAAATCGCCTATCACTTAGCTGTGTTTGAAGCACACATGCCAATCTCCGGATATTTTGAATTACTTTGCATCCCATGGCAATCAAGGCTCACCCCATAGGTATATTTGATTCTGGAATAGGCGGACTCACCGTTGCCGGTGCTATCCAAAAGCATCTGCCCTCGGAATCCCTTGTCTATTTTGGCGATACTGCACATTTGCCTTATGGCGATAAATCGGCAGATTCCATTAAATACTACAGCATCCGTATCGCTGATTTTTTGGTTGACCGCGGATGCAAATGCATCGTTATTGCCTGCAACACGGCATCAGCCATTGCCTATGAAGTGGTGCAGAAGCACCTGCGAAATAAAATTCCGGTCTATAATGTCATTGATCCTGTAGTAAATTATGTGAGCCATCGGGGCTTTAAAAAGGTGGGTGTAATAGGAACCAAAGGAACTATCAAAGCCGATAGTTATGCAAAAAAAATCGCCCGTAGCAACCCCTCTCTTTTGGTCAGTTCCCTGGCAACCCCTTTGCTTGCCCCGATGATAGAGGAAGGTTTTTTTAATAATAACATCAGCAAAACCATCATTCATTCATATCTCTCCCGACCAAAACTAAAAAAGATTGATGCGCTCATCCTGGCATGTACGCATTACCCCCTTATTAAAAAGGAAATCATGTCGTATTACGACAAAAAGGTAGACATCATCGATTCAGCAGATATTGTTGCCCTTGCAGTAAAGAACGATCTTGAAAAGAAAAATCTTTTGGATGTGAAAAGCAAGCCAACGCATAAATTTTTTGTTTCAGATTTCACCGGCTCTTTCGAGAAAAGCACCAAATTGTTCTTTAAAGGGAGTGTTCATCTCCAGCATTTTTCGCTCTGGGAAAATGAATAGTCAACGAAAAAACAATCCAAAATAAAAGGAAGGTTTTTTCAATCTGCTTCGCATATCAAGATCAGAGAACATGGAAGACATTGCATCTTTTAATGCCGTGTTTTTATTTGCCTTTTTTACCACTGCATCAAAAAGCCAGGGATACTTAAGCAATTGCTGAAGTCTTCTGCTGATGTTTAGTTCTTTCCATAGCCTGCGGTAAACCCTGAAGTCATATTCTTTTAAAAAATCTGCATCTGTTCTGCCCAATTTGATCGCATCTGCGGCCACTGCTGCTGCATGCATTCCGCAAATCATTCCATTGGCAATTCCTTCTCCGGTAAATGGATCAATGAGTGATGCTGCATCTCCCAACAACATGAAGCCATCCCCTGAGAGTGAATGTTTCTCAGACCCAAGTGGAAGTCCCCAACCTTTAGGGTTTTCCAGCGGACGGGCATGGGCAAATCGGGAGGAAAGAACAGGATGTTCATGCAGGATGTTGAGGAGGGCCTTTTTTAAATCTATAGATTTTTCGGACACACTTTTACTCAACATGCCCAGTCCCACATTGCAGCGATTGTTACTCATGGGAAAAATCCAGAAATATCCCGGCAATAATTCCGGTAAAAAATGTAGTTCAATAAATCCTTCTTGATTCAAATCCAGTACATTTTCCCAATACATCCTCAAACCTGCCGAATATTGCGCAGGATTTATTTTATTTCCCAGCAAGGTTTTG
>Ga0068872_10000669_pt1 | contig 28865 bp, 27 predicted proteins | sample NOAtaG_7_FD_66441 | JGI IMG/M metagenome (GOLD analysis project Ga0068872, IMG submission 66441) | Freshwater lake microbial communities from Lake Erie, under a cyanobacterial bloom - NOAA_Erie_Diel1S_2200h metaG | ecosystem: Environmental > Aquatic > Freshwater > Lake | place: USA: Ohio, Lake...
GCCGCCGCCGAGGCCCCGAGCACGAGGATCACGGCCGTGCGCAGCAGCCAGCGGCCGGAGCGGGATGCCGACCCGCCCGTGCCACCGCCGCCGCCGGCGTCGGAGCGCAGGCGTGCCTCGAGCACGGTCCCGGACCGCGGTCGCCTTCGATTCTCCTGGTCTCTTCCGAACATGGGGTCAACGGGTCGCCGGGGGTCTGGAGAGTGCCGAACGGACCATCCGTCCGCAGAGTTCCGGGAAGCCGATCCCGGCCGCGGCCGCGGCCTTGGGCAGCAGGCTGGTCTCGGTCATCCCGGGCAGGGTGTTCACCTCGAGGACGACCGGCGAGCCGTCCGGGCGGACCATCACGTCGACCCGGGCGTAGTCGCGGCCCCCGATCGCGTGGAAGGCCCCCAGCGCGGCGGCCTGCACGGCCCGGGTGACCTCGGCCGGGAACTCCGCCGGGCAGAAGTATTCGGTGCGGCCGGCCGTGTACTTGTTGGCGTAGTCGTAGGTTCCCGACCTGGGCCGCACCTCCACCACCGGCAGGGCGGAGCCGTCCAGGATGCCCACCGTGGTCTCCCGGCCGACGATGCGCTCCTCCATCAGCACCTCACCCCCATGCGACAGCGAGAAGGCCAGCGCCGCCGGGAAGTCCTCGACGCGGTCGACGAAGCGCAGGCCGACGCTGGACCCCTGCCTGGCGGGCTTGAGCACGACCGGCGGTTGCCACCCGTCGGGCCAGGCCGCCCCGGCGTCGATGAAGCGCTCGAACCGGGCCGTCGGGATCCCGGCCCGCAGGCAGCGGCGCTTGGTGAGGATCTTGTCGAAGGCGAAGAGCGAGGCGCGGACGCCGCAGCCGGTGTAGGGCACCCCCAGTTCCTCGAGCTCGGACTGCACCGTGCCGTCCTCGCCGTAGGTGCCGTGCAGCGCCAGGAAGACCACGTCGGTGCCGGCGGGGATGGCCGGGTCGCCGGGCAGCGGGTCGACCTCGTCCACCCGGTGGCCCAGGGATCGCAGGGCCCGGGCGACGGCATCCCCGGAGCGCAGCGAGACCTCACGCTCGGCCGAGGGGCCGCCGCGCAGGACCGTGATGTGCAGGGGGCGGTTCATGCGTCCTCGCCCACGATCTCCACCTCGGTCTCCAGCTCGACGCCGCGCGCCTCGCGGGCCCGGGTCCGGACCGCCTCGATGAGGCCGAGCATGTCGGCCGCGGTCGCCTGGCCGAGGTTGACGAAGAAGTTGCCGTGCACGTCGCTGACCATCGCGTCCCCGACCCGGGTCCCCTTCAGGCCCAGCTCGTCGATGAGGCGGCCGGCCGGGAGGGTCGGCAGGGGATTCTTGAAGGTGCAGCCGGCGCTCGGCTGGCTGGGCTGGCTCGTCCAGCGCTTGTTGGAGAATTGCTCCATGCGGGCGCGGATCGCGTCGGCGTCGTCGGGCCGCCCTCTCAGCACCGCGCCCAGGGCGATGTGGGTGGCCAGCAGGGGGCAGGAGCGGTACTCCACGGGCACCTCGCACGCCGGCAGGTCGAGGATCTCGCCCGAGCGGCTCATGCAGCGCAGCCGATCCACCGCGTCGAAGGTCCAGGAGCCCATCGCCCCGGCGTTCATCCGCAGCGCCCCGCCGAGCGAGCCGGGGATTCCCTCGAAGAACTCGAGGCCGCCGATGCCGGCGCGGCGGGCCTCATGGGCGATGCCCTTGAGCCTCGCGCCGGCCCCGGCGGTGATCCGCCCGTCGGAGATCTCCACCTTGGAGAACCGGGGGTGCGCCAGCGAGACCACGATGCCCCGGATGCCCCCGTCGCGGACCAGCAGGTTGGACCCGCGCCCGAGCAGGAACACCGGCAGCCCGCGCAGGTGGGCGATCTCCAGCGTGCTGGCCAAGGCGTTTTCCGACCCGGGCTCCACATAGAGATCGGCAGGGCCGCCGACCCGCAGGGTCGTGCGTCGGGCCATGGGTTCGTCACGGCGCACCACCGCGTCGGCGGGCAGGACGATCTGGAGATCCCGGAAGGCGTTGGAGATGTCCTCGGCGTGGGCCGCCGCCGACTCGATCGTGGCGTCGACGGGTTCCGGGCTGAGCCTCAACGGATTCTTCATGCGGCCTCCTTGAACGGGATCCAACGGCCCGCGACGGGCAGCCTCTCCGGACCGGAAACGGCCCGGACCGCCTGGGTGAACGGCTGCCTCAGGTGCGCGAGGATGCATTCCGCGATCGTGGCCGCGGCCTCCGGGCGGTCCAGTTCCGCCAGGGCCCGGCACATCTCCGCGCGCGTGCCCTCCTCGTGGATGAGACGGAGGATGGACGACCGGAGGCGATCCGGATCGAGTCCAGCCTGCTCCAGACGCGTGGCGGCTCCGGCCCGCTCTAGGGCGAGGGCGTTGTGGCGCTGGTGATCGTCCTGCGCCGTCGGCAGCGGGATCAGCACGGAGGGCAGCCCGACGGCCGCGAGTTCCGCCAGCGACGACGCTCCGGCCCGGCTGACGGCCGCGTCGGCCGCCTCCAGCGCGAGGTGCATCTCCCGGAGGAATGGACGGACGACCGAGCGCGTCCCAAGTGGCCCGTGCGCCGCCCGGACCGCCTCGAGGTCGGGCGTGCCCGAGAGGTGGATGAACTGGAGTCCGGGAGAGGCGGCGGCCAGGCCTGGCAAGGCCGCGCAGACCGCCTGGTTGAGTCCACGGGCACCCTGGCTCCCGCCGGTCACCAGCAGCACCGGGCGGTCCGGGTCCAGACCGAGGGCGAGCCGGGCCGACCGTGCATCCCGGCGCTGCCTCAGCCGCGCGATCTCCTCACGGACCGGGGTTCCCGTGCAGGTCGTGCGTGCGGCCGCCCAGCGGGAGCCGGTCTCCGTGAATCCGCTGAAGGCCTCCCGGACCCAGCGGGCCAGCAGGCGGTTGGCGCGTCCCGGGACCGTGTTGGATTCGTGGAGGAAGATCGCGGCACCGAGGTGTCTTCCGGCCAGCATCGGCGGCGCGGCGGTGAAGCCCCCCATTCCGAGGACGGCCTCCGGCGGCCTTGGACCGAGGGAGCGGTCGGTGAAGCACCGGCGGGCCGCCCTCCAGGCACGGACGAACCCGACGACGAATGACCCCACGTTGCCTCCCTGCAGGCCGACGGCCGGCAGCGTCGCCGTCCGGAGGCCGATGTCGCGCACGGCCTCCCGGTCGACCTCCTTCGGGGAGACCAGCAGCGTCACCTGGGCGCCCCTGGCCGTGAGCTCCCGGCCGACCGCCAGCCCCGGGAACAGGTGGCCACCGGTCCCACCGCAGGCGATGGCGACATGGAGAGGGGTGGCGGCGGGTCGGCTCATCGGGCGGGGAGGGATTCGAGGTCCGGGGACTGGAACGGATTGGCGCGGCGTTCCGGGGCGGATTCCGCCGTCTCGGGGGCACGTCGTGCGATCGACAGGAGCAGACCCACCAGGGCCAGCATCGTCACGGCGCTCGACCCGCCCCGGCTCACGAAGGGCAGGGGCATCCCCTTGTTGATCATCGAGTTGGTCACCACCGCGATGTTGATCATCGCCTGGCAGGCGATCAGGAAACCGATGCCGCCGGCCAGCAGGCGTCCCTCGACGTCGGCGGCCCGGGAGGCGATCCGGACGGCGCACAGCAGGATCACCGCGAAGGCGACGAGAATCCCGAGGGTGAAGAACAGGCCCAGTTCCTCGCCGATCACCGGCAGGATGAAGTCGGTGTGCTGCTCCGGGATGGTCAGCTTGATGACCCCGGAGCCGAGCCCGACCCCTTCGAGTCCTCCCTCCCGCAGGGCCGCCAGCGACTTCAACGCCTGCGAGCCGGTGCCCTGCGGATCCAGTTCCGGGTGGAGGAATGCATCCACCCGCTTGCGCACCATCTCGCTGGACCGGTAGAAGTGCACCCCCAGACCCACGCCCGCCAACAGGGGCATGATCGCGAAGCGTTTGCGCATCCCCCCGAGGAGGAGGACGACCAGCGTCACCATCCCGAAGAGGATCATGGTCCCGCGGTCGGGCTGCTTGTAGAGCAGGCCGAGAAACGGCAGGACGACCAGCCCGGGCAGCGCCTGGCCCCACAGGAAGGTCTGCAGGTTGCCCCCGAAACGCATGCGCGGTCCGAACCGGGCTCCCCAGGCCGCGAGGGTCAGCAGGAGCGGCAGCTTGGCGAACTCCCCCGGCTGGGTCCCGAAGACCCAGCGCTGGGCGCCGTTGCGGTAGGTTCCGAGAGGCGACAGCACCAGGGCCAGGAGCAGCAGCGCCAGCCCGTACCACCACCATTGGGTGCGGATCCAGAACCGGTAGTCGCTGCGCCACAGCAGGCACATCAGGGTCGCTCCGGCGACGATCGCCACCCCCTGCATGGTGATGAGGTTGGAGAACCTCGACTCCAGCATCACGGCGCTGGCCAGCATGGTGAACCCCAGGGCCAGCAGCAGGCTGACCGTCAGCAGCAGGAGGATCGATGTCGTGCGCATGGGGGGTGGCGTGGCGTGGTCGGGTGTGCCCGGCCGTGCCCGTTCAGCGGCCGGTTCCGGAGGGCGGGGTCAGCGGGACCGGGGCTGCGGGAATGGGTTCGGCCGGGGCCTTGACCGCGGGCGCGGGGGTCTCGGTGCCTCCCTTGGCCGGGATCTTCAGCTTCTGACCGACGTTGATCTTGTCGCCGCTCAGGTTGTTGGCGGTGCGGAGGGCCTTGACGGAAATGCCGTTCTTCTTGGCGATCCGACCGAGCGTGTCACCACCCTTGACGGTGTAGGTGGACCCGGAGGATGCGCCGGCGGCCTCGGTCGCGATGTCCGCGGCAGCGGAGTTCTTCGGCAGGGTCTTGGCGGTGGTCTCCTTTGCGGCACCGCCGGCGGGCATCTGCAGCACCTGGCCGACCTTCAGCTTGCCGAGGTCGATGTTCGGGTTGGCATCCTTCAGGGCCTTGAGCGAGATCCCGTTGGCCTTGGCGATGTTGTAGGCGATGTCCCCGCCCTTCACCTTGTACTCGGAGGTCGTGGAGCCCGCGCCCTGCGGCAGCGTCTCGGCCGGACCGGCGCCGGTCGTCAGGCCCGCGCCGAGGTCGGGAATCGGGGGAGGAGTCGAGGTGGCGACATTGGCCGGGGTGCCCGGGAAGGTGACCACGCCCCCGGGGAGGGCGGTCGGCGGGTTGGTCGGCAGGGTGTCCGCGCCGGGGACCACGGCCGGTTCGGTCGTGCCGGGCGGCGGGGACAGCGGTTGGACGGCGAGGTCCGTCTGGTTGGAGAGTTGCGCCGGGTCGGGGGAGGACGCCGTCGTCGCCGAGCTCTCCTTGTTGCAGCCGTTGAGCAGCACCACGAGGAACACGGCCACGTGCGCGCTGAAGATGAAGGCGGCGATGCTGAAGGTGGAACGGCTCTTGGCCGCCTGCTCGAGTTTGGAGCCGGGAAGCAGCGGGGAGTTGGGGATGCTCATGGGTCAGGGATGGGGGCGGTGCTGGTTGGATCGAGGATGGACTCTTGGGGATTCGTCCGGAACCGGGTCCTCCAACCGGGTCCGGACGAGAGCGATGCGGGTCGCCGCGATGACGGCGTGCGTGAAGCCGAGGGAGCGTCGGGGCACGGGGCCCACGACGAGGGTACGGAAATGGGATTCGTTCGGGTTTGCACGGATCGCCGCGGGGGCGAGGCCCTGGTCTCCACGGGGGAATCCGGGCCGTCGACGGGGGGCGATTAAACAACCGATGCCCCCATGATCAAGGAGCAACCGGAGGTTCCTCCGGGAGGGACGACCGGGACGGGAACGACGAGGGCTTGGGCAGGCGTTCGCGTTCATCGGATCTTGAGGGTGCTCAGCGCCACCACGGCGCAGAGGATGCCGGCGATGTAGAAACGGGTGACGATCTTGGACTCCTTCCAGCCGAGCTTCTGGAAATGGTGGTGGATCGGCGCCATCAGGAAGATCCGGCGACCCTCGCCGCACCGGCGACGGGTGTACTTGAACCAGCCGACCTGCAGCATCACGCTGCCGGCCTCGGCGACGAAGACCCCGCCGGCGATCAGCAGCACCAGGGGCTGGTGGATCAGCACGGCCATCAACCCGAGGGCCCCGCCGAGGGCCAGGGATCCGGTGTCGCCCATGAAGACCTCGGCCGGATGGCAGTTGAACCAGAGGAACCCCAGCGAGGCGCCGATCAGGGCGGCGCAGACCACCGTCAGCTCGCTGGCGCCGCGCACGTGGGGGATCTGCAGGTAGGTCGCCAGCTTCACGTTGTCGGCCAGGTAGGTGAGGATCAGCATCACCATGGCCACGATCAGCGTGCAGCCGATGGCCAGGCCGTCCATGCCGTCGGTCAGGTTCACCGCGTTCGAGCTGCCGACAAGCGTCAGTGCCACCAACGGGATCCCGATCCACGGCACCGCGCTGAGCACCGGGTCCTTGAAGAAGGGCACCTGGATCTCCGTGACCAGCGCGCGGGTCGAGGGCAGTTGCCACAGGTAGACGCCGACGCCGACGGCCAGCAGGCTCTGGACGATCCACTTGACCCGGGACCTCGCCCCGGCGGCGTTCTGGCGGGTGACCTTCAGCCAGTCGTCGTAGAACCCCAGGAACGCCAGCACCATGAGGGTGAGCAGGGTCAGCAGCACGAGCGCGTTGGGCCGCGCCCAGAGCAGCACGGAGATGTCCAGCGAGAGGAGGATCAGGAGGCCGCCCATCGTCGGGGTGCCGCGCTTGGCCAGGTCGGCCGAGGCGGCCGTGGCGTCGCCGGCGCTCCGGACATCTTTGGGCTGGTAGTCCTGGCGGAACTTGAGGTTCCGCAGCGCCTCGATGATCCGGGGGCCCATCAGCCAGCTCAGGACCAGCGCGGTCACCGCCGCGCCGGCGCTCCGGAAGGTGACGTACTTGAACACCGTCCACGGGACCGTCGGAAACAGTTCTGGAAGCTTGTAGAGCATGTCGCGTTCAGCCGGGGATCGGGATGCCGGACGGTTCGGACGCCAACCACTCGAGCAGCCGCTCGAGACGGCTGCTCCGGGAGGCCTTGGCCAGCACGCAGTCGCCGGGCCTGAGCAGGGGGCGCAGCGCCGACGCGGCGCTCTCGACGTCCGGGAAGCGGAGCACCCGGTCCGGGTCTCCCGCCCCGGAGGCCGTGTCCGCGGCCGACCTCCCGACGCAGACAAGGAGGTCGATGCCGAGGCGGCTGGCCTCGGCGCCGACCTCCCGGTGGGCCTCGGCGGTGTGTTCCCCGAGCTCGGCCATGTCGCCCAGGACGGCGATCCGGCGGCCCCGGCAGGGCAGGTCGGCGAGCGTGCGCAGCGAGGCCAGCGTCGAGTCGGCGTTGGCGTTGTAGGTGTCGTCGAGCCAGCGGATGCCGCGGCGCTCCGATCCCTGGAGACGCTGGCGGGCCCCACGGAACCCGGCCAGGGCCCCCCTGGCGGCTCCCGGGTCCACACCCAGCTCCGCGGCCACGGCGATCGCCAGGACGGCGTTCGAGACCATGTGCCGACCGGGGACGCCCACCGTGTAGGTGCCGTTCCATCGGGGGTCCGGCGCCTCGAGTTCGAACCGTGTGCCGTCCCAGTCCGTCCCGAGCGCGCGCGCGCGCCAGCCGTTGCCGGGACCGGAACCGGTCCGCACCACCCGGGCCCGGGTCAGGTCGGCCAGCCGGCAGGCCGCGGTGCAGTCGCCGTTGAGGAACAGCACCCCCTCCGCGGGCAGTGTCCGGGCCAGGGCGCTCTCCTCCTCCAGCACCCCCTCGATATCGCCGAAATGCTCGAGATGCTCGCGGCCGATCTGGGGGACGACCCCGAACGTCGGGGCGATCATGCGGACCAGCGGAGCCAGTTCGCCCGGATGGTTGGTGCCCGCCTCGAGCACGGCCACCTCGTGGGAGGCATCGACGGCCAGGAGGCTCAAGGGCACCCCGATGTCGTTGTTGAAGCTGGCCTCGGAGCGCTGGGTCCGGAAGCGGGTCGCCAGCACGGCGGCCAGGATCTCCTTGGTGGTGGTCTTGCCGTTGGATCCGGCCACGCAGACCACCGGCAGCGTGAGCCGCCTCCGGTGGGCCGCGGCGATCGCGCCGAGGGCCGCCCGGGGATCGCGCACAACCACCGCGGGCATCCCCTCCGGCACCTCGTCCCGTCGCCCCTCCGACACCAGCACGGCGGCGGCACTCGAGGCCAGGGCGGGGTCGCCGAGGAACGCGTGACCATCGAAGCGTTCCCCGCGCAGCGCGACAAAGAGCTGGCCCGCCTGCAGCCGGCGCGAGTCGGTGCAGATCCCCGCGAAGCGGACACCGCCGGCCGTCGGGGGATGGACCGTCCCGAGGGAGTCGTCGGCGATGCTCTGGAGCGTCACGGGTTCCATCAGTCGAGGGCGTAGCTCGCATTGACGACCGCGGTGACGGTCTTCTCCCGGGACGTGGTGTCGTTCATCCCGTCCCACGTGTTCTGCGTGGAGTGGAGGGGGGTGATCTGGAAGACCCCCATCTTGGCGGAGCGCAGGCGTGCGATCCGCCGGCCGCCCGGCGAGACGATCTGCTCGGCCCTGGCGAGGGCGTCCCGCGAGGCGTCGGCCAGCATCTCGATCTTCGCCTCCCCCGCCTTGGTCCAGATGAATTCGGGCGCACCCGACGTGAACTCGATGCCCTGGGTGACCAGTTGGGATGCCTTGGAGTCCATCGCCAGGACCGTGTCGATGTCTCCGGAACGAACCTCGGCCGTGCGGCTCAGGCGGAACCTCGAGGACGCGGCCTCGGCTCCGTCCTCATCGTCCGCGGCCTGCTTCGCCGGGCGGACCTGGACGCGCTGGATGGCGATGGGGTGGAACTGCGCGTTGGTCACGCCCTGGGCCGAGAGGAAGGCCCGGGTGGTCGCCTCCTGGGTCGCCAGGAGGGCCTGCGCCTCGAGCAGCGTGGCGCTCTCGACGGTGATCGTCCCACGCCAGACCACGAGGTCGGACTGGATGTTGCGTCGGGCCGATCCGGTGACGGTGATCGACTCGGCGTCCGCAACCTTGAGCCAGGTCCGCGTGAGCAACAGAGACGAGAGCACCAGGCCGGCCGCCAGGAACAGGCCGGCGAGCACGCCGAGGAGATGGGGGCGGGATGGGCTGGTCATAGGCTGTCCCCCACCCAGCCGCGGGATGCCAGCGCATCCCGGGCGTGCAGCCGGTCGTCCCATGGCACCACCGAGCCGCGGACCTCCTGGAACGACAAGGCCCCTTTGCCCGCGATGAGCACCACGTCGTCGGCCCGGGCGTTGCGGATCGCGGCGCGGATGGCCTCGTGGCGGTCGGGTTCCTCGAGGGCGCCTCCACCGAACCCGAGCTGGAGGTCGGCGAGGATCCCGTCGGCCGGGACATGGCCGGGGTTGTCCGACGTGAAGACGACCTCATCGGCCGCCCTGGCGGCGGCCCCAAGGGCCATCCGGTCCGCCGAGCCCGAGGCGCCCCGGATCCCGGCGACCAGGAGGATCCTGCGGCCACCCAAGGCGCGCGCCTCCGAAAGGAGTGCCGCGAGCTCCGTCGCCGAGGAGGCGCGGTCGATGAACACCGCGAAGGGTTGACCTGCCGGGACGGGCTCGAGGAGCCCCGGGGGCGGCTCCAGCAGGGGCAGGGCGCCGAGCGCGCGCGGGACCGGGCATCCGGCCGCCAGCGCGAGGTCGAGGGCGGCCTCAAGGCCCCGGAGATTGGAGGTGCCGACCAGCGGCAGGTGGGCCGTCCGTTCCGGTGTTCCGGGCAGGCCGAGGACCCTGAGACGGGTTCCCCGCCAGTGCAGGGCCTGCGCCTCCAGCCGGACGCGCCCCGTGGCGGTCGACTCGACCCGGGCCCTGGGGCGGGCATCCTGGATGAGGGCCTGGATCTCGGCGTCCTCCTCGACCACCAGGCAGTCGCCGCCCCAACGGACATGGGTGGCCAGCAGGCGTGCCCACTCGGGGGCCTCGTCCCGCATCGGACGCTGGGGGAACAGCCGGTCGGCGATGCGCCCGCCCTCCGGGGTGAGCAGCGCCGGGCGCCTGCCTGCCTGGACCAGGAGCCCATGGAGCAGGGCCGCGGTGGCCGCGGAGACCCGGCCTTGGCAGGGGATGCGGCAGAGGTCCAGACGCTCCAGCGGATGCCTTGCCACCGCCGTTGCCGCCACGTCCATCGTCGCGCCCCGGGATTGGGGTCGCTGGTGACGCCGGCGACCGGAGGCGTCGCACCCCGTCGTTGTCCGGGGCGGGTCGTGGAAGGCCCCGATGCCCTCGATGCGCCCGGTGGGGCGCGGCAGGGTTTCGGTCTCCGGGAGCGTGGCTTCCATGGGGGGCATGCTCATGGGCGCGTCGAATGGCCTCCGGATCCGGCCGCCAGCGTGTTCACCGTGGCCGTGGGCGAAGGCGGGATCGTGAGGTAGCTTGCCGTCTCACGGACGATCTCCTTGAAGACCGGCACGCAGGCGGCACCGTAGGCGGCGCGCCCATCCGAACCCTTCGGCTCGTCGGCGCAGACCAGCAGGCAGACCTGGGGGTTCTCGGCCGGCAGGAACCCGACGAAGGTGCTGAAATGTGCGGTGACCCCCGCCTCCATGTGGGCCTTGGTCATCTTGTTGGCGGTCCCGGTCTTCCCGGCGACCGTGTAGTCGTCCATGGTCGCATCCTTGCCGGTGCCCTTGGGCCCCACCACGGCCGTCATCAGGCGGACAAGGTGCCGGGCCGTCTCCGGACTCACCACCCTGCCGACCTGACGGGGCGCCAGGTTGCGGATGATGCCGCCGGAGGGGGTTTCCACCGACTTCACCAGCATGGGCTCCATCAGGATGCCGTCATTGGCCACCGCCGCGTAGGCCATGGCGATCTGCAGCGGGGTGGTGTAGATGCCGTATCCGTAGGAGAGGATGAGCTGGGTCCCGAGGCCGTCCCAGGCGGGGATCCTGGGATTCGGTTCGCCGCCGCAGAGGATGCCCGTCCGTCGCAACAGGCCGAAGGTGTCGGCATACCGCACCAGCGCCGTGCCGCGCGGCGGGGCCGCCGGATCCCACAGGGCGTACCCGAGCTTGGCTGCGCCGACGTTGGAGGAGGCCGCGAAGGCCTCCTCGAGGGTCGCGGTGTGGAGCTTGTGGCCGCGGGCGTCGGCGATGGGTTTGCGACGCCCCGCCGGCGGGTGCCAGATGCCACCCTCGCAATCGATGCGCGATTCGGGGGTCAACGCGCGCCCGGGGAGGGCCTCGAAGGCCGCGGCGTAGGTCACCAGCTTGAAGGTGGACCCGGGCTCGACGAGCTCGGAGACCGCGTGGTTGCGGTGCCTCGGCTTGGCCGGCCCGTTCGTCGTCGGCGGCGATCCGGAAGGCCGTGCCGGGACGTACCTCGGGTCGGTGGCGTTGGCCAGGGCGAGGATCTCCCCGGTCGATGGCCGGATGAGGATCGCCGACATCCAGTTCGGCCGCAGCCTTCCCATGGACTTCTGGAGCGCGTTCTCGGCCACGTACTGCAGGTTGGCGTCGAGGGTCAGCCGCACGTTGGCGCCCGGCTGGGGCGGCAGGTCGAGTTCCCGGGTTCCGGCCAGTTCCCGACCCTTGCCCCTGCGGAGCACCGACTGCCCAGGGACGCCGTGCAGCTCGTCGTCGAACTGGCGCTCGATGCCGTCGGCGCCGCGGACATCGGCCGGGAGCTCCCGGGTGCGCACCTGGACGCGCTGCGTCGCGGTGCGGTATTCGACCATCGGGATCTGTCCGTTGGTGGTCGATCCCAGCACCGGTGCGGCCAACTGCCCGTGCGGCATGACGCGTCGTTCCACGATCTCCCGGGTGATCCCGTTTTCCCGGATCTCCTTCAATTGGGGTTGGATCTTCTTCAGGGCCTGGGTGATCTCCTTGCCCTCGCGGGAGATCTCCTTCCTGAGGCGGTATCTCGCGGGCAGGTCCCACCAGGGGATCGCGGCGGAGTTGGTGCGGCGCCGTGCGAGGGCTGCCGAGGCGGCCAGCAGCCGCTGCTGCTCAGGGGAACGGAACGCCTTGAGGTTGGTCTGCACCCGGGTCCACTCCGCGTGGGTGAGGTTGGAGGCCACCAGGACGTTCTGGTTGGTGTGGAGGACGTTGGCCCATTGGGTGGTCACCAGCCCGGAGGCGTTGGTCGTCGGGACGGCCTTCCAGCGCAACTCCGGGCGGATCGTGAGCCGCTCCTCGAGCACGGCCGCCGGGATCGACAGCAGCGGAGAGAGCATCGCCGCCACATGGGGGGCCTGGTTGCTGATCACCACGGGGTTGCCCCGCAGGTTGTAGGTGTGCTGCGAGAACACCAGCCGCTCGCCGCGCCGGTCGAGCAGTTCGCCGCGCGGGGCAGGGATGTACGACACCCGTGCCGGGTTCGCCCCGAGGGTGTAGCGCGCGGAGTCCGGGCGGAATCCCTGGATGTACACGAGGCGCCCTGCGAGCCCGGCGAACGCGGCGCAGCAGAGCAGCGTCAGTCCGGTCAGCATCCGGTCGTTGGTGGCGGGGGCGTTCATGGGGGTCTGGTCAGTGCGGCAGGGTGGCCAGCGGCGGCGCCGGTGCGACCAGCGGGGCCGTCGCGCGCCCGAGCTCGAGGGACGGGCCCGCGGGGGCGGTCGCGTTGGTGACGTGGATGACCTGCCGGTAGGCGATGTTCGTCAGGCCCAGCCCCAGCTCCTGGATGCGGCGCATCAGCGCCGGCCGGGTCAGCAGCTTCTCGATGTCCTGCTGGTCCCGGGCGATGGACCGCTCGAGGGCCGTGCAATGGGTGCGGATCTGGGAGATCTGGTCCTGCAGGCGCTGGTGGGCGCGGCTCTGCAGGATCCACAGGAACCCCAGGGTGCCGATCAGCGCCGAGCCGGCCAGCGCCCGGAGGATGGTCCCCATGCGGATCTCGGAACGGTTCCTTGCGCTCATGGTTCCGGAAGGCGTTCGAGCACCCGCAGCCTCGCGCTGCGTGCCCGCGGGTTGGCCGCCAGTTCCGCGTCGGACGCGACGATCCCCTTGCGCGCCAGCTCGCGCCCCCGGGGGGGCCTCGGGGTGCGCAGGTGCGGATGGTCGACGGGACCCTCGTAGTCGTAGTCGCGGGCTTCCCGGCGCATGAATTCCTTGACGATCCGATCCTCGAGGGAATGGAAGCTGATCACCGCCAGCCGCCCACCCGGCGTCAGCAGCGGGAAGGCCCGCTCGAGACCCTCGCGCACCGAGGCCAGCTCTCCGTTGGTGGCGATCCGAAGCGCCTGGAAACACCGGGTGGCCGGATGGGTCGGAGATCCCCGCCGGGGACAGACCCGTTCGATCGAGGCGGCCAGTTGGCCGGTCGTGGTGAACGGACGGTTCCGCCGATCCTCGACGAGCGCCTGGGCGATGCGCCGGGAATGGCGCTCGTCCCCGAGGCTCCAGAACAGGTCGGCGAGCTCGCCGGCGGGAAGCGTGTTGACCAGGTCGGCGGCGGTCGGGCCGCCGCCGGACGGGTCCATGCGCATGTCGAGGGGGCCGTCCTGCTGGAAGGAAAACCCCCGGTCCGCGGTGTCCAGCTGGTGGGAGCTGACCCCCAGGTCGAACAGGATCCCGTCGAGCGATCCCGGAGTGATCCATTGGTCCGCCCCGGAGAAGTCGCCGTGGTGGATCTCGGTCCGGCCCCCGAAGCGACCCAGGCGATCGCCGGCGGCCCGGAGCGCCGCGGGATCGCGGTCGCATCCATACAGGAAGCCGCCCGGTGAACCGGCCTCCAGGATCGCCTCGGCGTGGCCCCCACCCCCGAGGGTGCCATCGAGGTAGCGGCCATGGGCCTTCGGTTGGAGCGCGGTCACCACTTCGTGGAGCAGGACGGGTTGGTGGGAGAACGGGGGCACCTCGGGGCCTGGGACGTTCACTCGCGGGCGACCAGCCTGCGGTCCAGCGGGGCACGGTTCCGGAGGCGGTTGACGGCGAGTTCGGGATCGTGGGTGCCGGCCGCCCCGGGCGGGCGGGTCTCGTGGAGCAGGTGGCCCCCACGGCGGCGGCGGACCAGTTCGACATCGTCCTCGAACAGGTCGTTGCGGACCGGGGTCGCGGCCGGCAGCTGGAACTCGGCCTGGACGAGCGGGTGGTTGGGGATCCGGCGGTTCTCGAACGAGAGGAACCGCCGCGCCAGTGTCTGCGGCAGCGCCTTGACGCTGCCCAGCGGCACGCCACCTGCCTTCGGGACGCCGATGCGGGACGGGGCGGACGGGTGGTCGTCCCGGCTGGGGAGCCAGGAACGCCAATGGAGCCATGCCGGCAGTCTCATGTGTTTCTCGGATTCTGGACCTTCTTGAGCACCGTCTCCGCACCGCGAGCCGACTGGTAGGCCTTCGGGTTCCACAGTTCGAAACGGTCGATGCAACCGACGAAAAGCACGTCCTTGGTGAGCCCGGCGGCGATCCGCATCTCCTCCGGCAGGCAGATGCGCCCGGCGCTGTCGAGGTCCAGTTCGATGATCCGGTCCACGTAGTCGTGACGCTCGGCCAGCTTGAGCGGCTCGGTGAAGTCCCCGGCGCAGATGGGTTGGCTGAAGCGGTCGAACTGCTCGGAGGGAAGCACCATCACGAATTCGGTGTCGGCCGCATGACGGATCATCACCGCCATCAGGGACAGGGTCGAAGGGTCCTCGGGGCGCCACTTGGCCGGCATGGGCACCCGGCCCTGGGTGTCGACCTTGTGGTCGTAGCGCCAGGTGAACCGAGGACGGGGCGACACCGCCGGGACGGCCCCGGAAGAGGGGGATCCCGTTTCCATGATGTCACCGGCAGTGGCCATGCTGGGGTGTCCGTGAAGAGTCGGCTCGAAACCACGAAGAAACCCGCGTTCCCGTGGACGACGACTTTCTACAGCAACAGTCTCCCTTTCTACAACTAAATCGTTGCTTTTTCTTACTAAGTGTTATGCGCAGGTTATTCACAATCCGTGTATCCGTTGAAATACCAAGGAATACCGATAACTGAACAAGGAGGTTGGAATCGACTTCCGCGGGGGTTTCCCTTTTTCTCCCTGCATGCGGGTATCCGACTTCGATTTCGAACTGCCGGGCGAGTTGATCGCCCAGCATCCGGCGCCGGAGCGGGACGGATCCCGGTTGATGCAGTTCGACCGGTCGACGGGCGCCTGCCGGCACGGCCGGTTCATCGATCTGGTGGACCAACTCCAGCCCGGGGAGGTGCTGGTGATGAACGATTCGCGGGTGATTCCGGCCCGATTGCTGGGTCGTCGGGCCGATTCGCCGGGGCGCGTCGAACTTCTCCTGCTCGAGGAGGCCAGACCCGGGTGCTGGTGGGCGATGGTGCGGCCCGGGAAGCGGATCCGGCCCGGGGCGGTGCTCCGGTTTGGCGCCGAAGAGGCGCCTGAAATGGTGTGCCGGGTCCTGGAGAAGAACCCGGAGGGCCACGCGCTGGTGGAATGGGAGGATCCCGGTTCGTTCTGGGGGGCGCTGCAGCGCATCGGCCGGCTCCCACTGCCACCGTACATCGAGCGCGGAGACACCGGCGCGACCGGCGAGGATGCCGTCCGCTACCAGACCGTGTATGCCACCCGGGCGGGTTCGGTCGCGGCACCGACCGCCGGCTTGCATTTCACCGAGCGGGTGCTGGAGGCGCTGCGGTCCAAGGGGGTGCGCCTCCATCGCGTCACGCTGCACGTGGGGGCGGGCACGTTCCTCCCGGTCAAGGCCGACGAGGTCTCCGACCACGTCATGCACGAGGAACGCTACGAATTGGGCGAGGAGACCGCCCAGGCCCTCCGGGAGGCCAAGGCGTCCGGTCGCCGGATCATCGCCGTCGGCACCACCACGATGCGGGTGCTGGAGACCGTGGCCGGGCGTTCCGGGGGTTCCATCGAGGCCGGTTCCGGCCGGACGAGGATCTTCATCCACCCGCCGTTCCGGTTCCGCCTTGTCGACGGGTTGTTGACCAACTTCCACCTTCCGAGGAGCACGCTCCTGATGCTCATCAGCGCGTTTGCCGATCCCGGGGGCGTGGCCGGCCGCGAGCGGATCCTCGCGGCCTACGCCGAGGCCATCCGGGAACGCTACCGTTTCTTCAGCTATGGCGACGCCATGTTCCTCCACTGATCGGCGCGGGCCGTTCCATCCGGGATCCCCGACGGAGCCTGTCCCCGGGCGGTCGGTCCAGGTGGTCGTGAACATGGCCATGACGGCCGATGGCAAGGTTGCCACGGCCGGTCGCGAGGTCGTCTCCTTCGGCAGCCCGCATGACCAGCGGGCCCTCTACGCCTTGCGGGCCACCGCCGATGCCCTGCTCTGTGGCGCGCGGACCGTCGAGGAGACCGGAGCCACCTTGGGGACAGGCTCCAAGGCGTTCCTGGCCGCCCGTCGCCGGGCGGGCCTGTCCCCGGAGGCGCTGCGGGTGGTGGTCAGTGGGGCCGGCTCGCTGTCGTCCGACGCGGCGTTGTGGCGATCATCGGGGGCTCCGATCCTGGTTTTGACCGCCGGAACGGCTTCTGAGACGCAACGTGAACGATTGCGAAGCCTTGGAGCTCAGGTTTGGAAGTCGCCAAGCCAGGGGCTTGATCTCCCGGCCGCCTTGGACTGGTTGGCCCGGGAGCACGGGGTGCGCCGTCTGGTGGCCGAAGGTGGCGGCGTGCTCAATGCGGCCCTGATGGCCGCCGACCAGGTGGATGAGGTCCGATTGACCTTGGTCCCCCGGATCTTTGGCGGAGCCGCCAGTCCCACCATCGCCGATGGTCCGGTTGCCGATGCCCTGGCCGATGCGGCCCGCTTCCGCCTCGCGTCGGTGCGAGCGGTGGGCGATGAGCGGTTCCTGAGGTACGTGCGGATGTCCCGGGTCGATCCGCAGTGACCCTCCGTGGCTATCGGGCTCCCTGGCGGATCCACTCCTCCACCTGCCTGAGGGGCTTGTCGGCGATCCGGTGGGCCTCGGGCTTGGGAATGTCCTCGTCCTTCCCGGCGAGGATGGTCAGGAGACTCGACTTCTTGGGATCCCCCGGCGTGACGACCTTCCCGTAGGTCTTGCCGCCCGTGAGCACCCGGTCCATCGAGTCGACCGAGAACCCGCCCTCGGCGCCGGCGCCGGAGTGGCATTTGGCGCAGGATCCCGCCAAGAGGGCCTTGATCTCGGGGTCGAAGCGCACCGGTGCGACGATCTCGGTGATCGGGCCGTCGGGCCAGGCGGCCCCCTGGTCGATCCAGCCGCGCAACAGGCTGATCTGTTCGCGCGTCAGGGGATCGCTCTCCCCGGGTTTGCCTCCAGGCGGGGGCATGAGCATCTCGTCGATGAGGCCGGCAGCCATGTGGATGATCGCGCTCTGGGCGCTCTTGCCGGCGGCGATGGCCGGCCCGTGGTCATCGGTGACCTTGAAGGCACCCTCCTTCGTGTCCATCCGGTACTTGCCCTTCTGTTTCTCGGGCCCGTGGCACTTGAAGCACGCCGCCTTGAACAGCGGGTAGACCTCGGTCTTGAAGTCCACGGGCCGCGTCAACGGCGGTGGCAACTTGGCCAACTCGGCGGCCGGGATCGGCACCTGGGCCTGGATCGCGAGCGTGGCCGCGGCCGCCAACGATGAGACAAGCCGGATCAGGAGACCGGGAGCGTTCAACCGGGGCTTCATGAGGGCAGGGTACTGAGGTTGGGTCCCTGAGGAAAGATCCGCCTCGATCAACCGCCGGCAAGCCACCGCCCAAGGATCGGGATCCAGAGCAGGGTGGGCAGCAGGTTGGCCTGGGGCGTGCCGCGGAAGCCGGCGACGGCCGGGGCGCTGCAGAGGATGAGCAGGTCGCCCGCGAGCATCAGCGGCCCGGAGAGGCCGTGTCGAACCAACCAGGGTCCGGTCGCCCAGGTGCCTGTGGCCCAGGTGGCCTGCCAGAGCATGACTGGGCCGAACACCCGTGCGATCCGTCCCAGGGGCAGGCTCCGACCGGCCGGCCCGGCATGGTGGGCCGCCGCCCAGGCCGCAAGGGCCGCCGCATCCAGGACCGCTTTGAGGGCCAGCCCGGTCCACCGGCCTCCCAGGCCCTCATGGATCGTTGCCGGGATCAGGAGGGGATTCAGGGCCATGAAAACCCCGAGGGAAAAGTCCCCCTGCCGGCCATCCACGGTCGCGTCCAGCTTTCCCCCGGGCCGGGCGAAAGACCTCCCCCAGGTGTCGAGGCGTCGTTGGAGGCCGAGCGCACGACCGGTGAGGTTGCCGAGGATCAACCCGACGAGCGCCACGGCCGCACCGCGCAGGCCGCCCGGGAGTGTCGGTTGCCCCGGTGCGAGGTCTCGAAGGAGTCCCATTCCCCCGATCATGACCGCCGCCCCTGCGCCCAGCCACCGCAGGCGCAGAAGATCCACGGGACGTCCGCGCAAAGTCCGGCGCCGCACCCACCCGGAGGCCAGCAGGCCCGTCCCGGCGGCAATGGCATTGATGGAGTGGCCCAGCACGACGGCCGTGAGGCTCTCCGGAAGCGGCTCCGACCGCAACCTGGTCGAATGGCCCTCGCGGGTGCTTCCACGGGCCGGACTTGGCGCGATTGGGCACGGATTGGGCTTGCCCGGGGTTTACAAATGGTTTCTCTAGCCGGCTTCCGTCCAAGGGTTGCCGCCCTCCGGACGGCCAGACCAACCCATCGACGACCCGTTGCGATTTCCATGAGTCAGGCTCCCCGTCCTTTCGGCCTCCCGCGAAGCCCCGTGGCCAAGGCCCTGGTCCCCGTCCATTTCATCTGCCTGGCCCCGGAGGCCCGGGAGGTGGCCGTGGTCGGTGATTTCAACGGCTGGAACCCGCAGGCGAACCCGTTGGCCCGGGCCTTCGACGGCTCGTGGCAGGGGTCGCTCCAGCTCCGTCACGGTCATCACCGGTACGCCTTCTGGGTGGACGGCACCTTGCAGGTCGATCCGCGGGGACAGGGGGTCAGTCGGAATGACCAGGGGCAGCGGGTGTCGCTCGTCGCCGTCAGTTGAGCGGCGCGGCGCCGGGCGGTGGAACTTTCGGCCCGAGCCGGTTATCCAAGGTCCACGCTTCATGGCGCAATTCAACTACAAGGCGCGGCGTCGGACGGGTGAGGGGGTCGAGGGCGTCGTCGAGGCCGCCGACCGTCAGGCCGCCGTCGTGCAGATCGAGCGGATGGGGGTGATTCCCGTCGCGGTGGTCCAAGCCAGGGGCTCGGCCAAGGCGGCCAAGTCCGATCCGGCGGCCGGTCGGGCCGACCGTGGCACCTCCAAGGTCTCGGTGTTGCCCAGGCTCTTCGCCCGCGGGCCCAAGAAGCCCGGCCTCAAGGAGTTGGCCATGTACACCCTCCAGTTGGCCAACCTCCTGCGGGCCGGCATGCCGCTGACCATGGCCCTGCGCAGCATGGAAAGCCTCTCCTCGAAGGGCATCCCCGGCGAGGTCAGCCGTCAGCTCAAGCAGGATGTCACCGAAGGCCGGGGACTGTCCGAGGCCATGGCCCGCCAAAACCATGTCTTTCCCGACCTGGTCATCAACATGGTCCGGGCCGGCGAGCAGTCGGGAGCGCTGGAGGAGGTCCTGCGCCGCCAGGCCGCCCATTTCGACCGGTTCGCCGAGGTCCAGTCGAAGTTCAAGTCGGCGATGATCTACCCGGCGGTCGTCTGTGTGGTGGGCGGGGCGTTGGTCCTCTTCTTCATGACGGTCATGCTGCCGAAGTTCATGACCCTCTTCGACAACACCAAGATCGAGCTCCCGGCCATGACCAAGATGCTCATCGCCATCAGCGGGTTCCTGAGCAGCTATTGGTGGGCCCTGATCCTGGCCGGGGGCGGCGCGGTGGTGGCGTTCCGCCGCTACCGGGCCAGCAAGGCCGGCCGTGAGACGCTCGACCGCCTGGTGATGCGCCTGCCGGTGGTCGGCAAGGTGGTCCGGCTCAATCTTTTCGGCCAGTTCGCCCGCACACTCTCCACCCTCCTCCAGAACGGCGTCCCTGTGCTGCAGGCCCTGCGGATCACCGAGCAGGTCATGCCCAACGTGGTCATCCAGGAGGCCATCGCCCGCACCCGGGAGGGCGTCACCGACGGCAAGACGCTCGCCCAGCCCCTGGCCAAGAGCCGGCTCTTCCCGCAACTGATGATCGACCTCATCAAGATCGGCGAGGAGACCGGCGACGTGCCGGCGGCCCTCTCCAACGTGGCCGACACCTACGAGAACGACCTCAACGTCGGCCTGACGGCCATGACCAACCTCATCCAGCCGGTGATCATCGTGGCCATCGCCTTCGTCGTGGGATTCATGCTGCTGGGGGTCATGTCCGCCATGTTCAAGATCACCGAGAGCATCTCCACCCGCTGACCCCGAGGCCCGATGAGGATCCCCGACGTCATCCCCCCCGGCGCCCGGCGCCCCGGCGGCATCGCGGCCTTCACCATGATCGAGCTGGTCGTGGCCGTGATGCTGGTGGCGGTGATGATGTTCGTGGCGGTGCCGCGCTTCATGGCCGGCAAGAAGGGGCCCATGGCCCAGGCGCTGGAGGTGCTGGAGACCGCCTGCAACGAGGCCCGTGCCCGTGCCATCATGGGCAACCGGCCGATGCAGGTGGTGCTTTATGGCGCGGAGGGCCGCGTGCTGGTCGAGCCCGCGCCCGTGGGCGTGATGGGTGCGACCAACGGTGTTTCCATGGCCTCCTTCGACCGGTTGCGCGATGCCGAGACACCCGTCTCCGGCCCGCTCTCCAAGCCTCCGTTCCACGGTCAACTCGACGACGAGGTCGCCTTCCGCAGCCTGACCGTCAACGGGATGGACATGATGAACTCGTCGTTGGCCGCCATCCGGTTCTTCCCCAACGGCACCAGCGACGCGATGACTGCCGAACTGAGCTGGCTCAAGCGCGGGCTGGAGCTCAAGCGGCTGACGCTGGAGGTCATCACGGCCCGGCTTTCCATCGAGGACCTTCGATGACCCCGCTCCGCCATCCAGGGGTCCGTGCGATCGACCGGGGTTGCCGGGGCCGGGCCGCCTTCACGCTCATCGAGGTCGCCGTCGCCTCGGCGATCATGGCGCTGGCCCTCTTCGGGTTCATCTCGGTCTGCTCCACGGCGCTCAAGTCGGCCAAGTCGCTCAACCGGGTCGAGGTCGACGCGAGCAGCCTCGCCGCCGAGCTGTCGATCTCGAACCGGCTGGAGGAGATGTCCGACCACGGCGACTTCGGGCGGCTCTACCCCGGCTATCAATGGAGCCGCACGGTCTACGAGGTGGGCACCAACGGGCTCTTCCGGGCCGACTTCGTGGTGGTCGGCGGACCCAAGGGATCGGAACGGCGGCTCAGCGTGCTCTATTTTCCCAAGCAATACGTGCAGGGGGCCGGCCGATGAGATCCCGCATCCATGGAGGCCCGGGGCGGTCCCGCGGATTCACCGTGATGGAAGTGATGGTGGCGGTGTTCCTCTTCGCCCTGATCCTCACCATGATCTACTCGACCTGGAGGCTCATCTTCCAGAGTTCCCAGGCCGCGATCCGCTCCACCACCGACGCCCAGCGGGCGCGGATGGCCATGCGCACCGTCGAGGACGCCCTGGCATCCGCCACCATGTTCGCCTCCAACCCGAGGCTCTATTTCTTCCAGGCCGACACGGCGGGCCGATTCGCCGCCGTGAGCTTCGCCGCCGACCTGTCGGACTCCTTTCCGAACAGCGGGATGTTCGGGGGCGAGCGCCTGCGCCGGGTGAGCTTCTACGTGCCCCCGGGAGGCCGGGACCTGGTGCTCGAGCAGAACTCGCTCCTGGCCGACTTCGAGCGCGGTGGGGAGCCGGCGAGCATCGTGCTGGCCCGGGATGTGGAGCTCTTCCAGCTCGAGTTCTGGGACGGCCAGCAGCGCGATTTCGTCGAGGAGTGGCTCTCGACCAACCAGTTGCCGGTGATCGTCCGCGTGACGCTGGGGTTCGGACAGGCCAAGGACGCCCGCGATCCCGTCCAGGTCGTGAGCCGCGTGGTGCGGCTGCCCACCGTCGCGGTGCCCCGGGACGCGCAAGGCATGATCGGAGGGGCCCCGTGAATCCCCGTGGCCTCCTGTGCCGCGGCGCCGGGGCCCGGATGCCCGGGCAGCGGGCCGTGGCGCTGTTGATGGTCATGTTGTTGATCTTCGCCATGGCGGTGATCGTCACGGCCTTCGCCTACACGATGAAGATCGAGGGGCGGCTGGCGACCCGGACCCAGAGCGAGAGCGAGACCGAATGGATGGGCCGCTCCGGCGTCGAGATGGCCAAGTGGGTCCTGTCGCTGTCGCGGCAGATCCCCGGCGAGCAGACCTACGACGGCCTCAACCAGTTCTGGGCCGGCGGGCAGGGGATGACCAACATGGCCGACAACCCCTTCGAGGGGCTCTCCCTGCAGGATGTCCCGTTGGGCGACGGCACCATCTCCATCGAGATCCTCGATGCCGAGCGCTACCTGAACATCAACTCCATCGCCACGCGCAACCCGCAGCTGCTCGAGCTGATCCTGCAGCTCTGCGGCGCGGGCGCGTCGGATTCGGTCGACATCGCGGCGGCGATCCGCGACTGGATCGACCCCAACGACGATGCGGCGATGGGTGGCGGCGCCGAGAGCGAGTTCTACCGGATGCTCAACCCGCCCTACATCGCCAAGAACGGCCCGATCGACGACCTGTCCGAGCTGTTGAAGATCCGGGGGATCTCACCGCAGCTCTACTGGGGGCCCCGCGGACAGGGGATGGGGGAGATGGCCGCGGGCTCCTCGATCGACTCGGCCGGCCGCCGCGTGTCATCCACCTTCCTCGGGCAGGGCGTCGCCGGGTCGGTGGGCCTGGCCGACATCTTTTCGGCCGTCTCCAGCGGCCAGTTGAACATCAACACCGCCCCGTATCCCGTGCTGGTGATGGCCTGCGGGGGTGATGAGAACATCGCCCGGAACATCCTCGAGCAGCGTGCCGGACCCGACGGCGTGGACGGCACCTACGACGACATGCCCGCGCGGGGCCCCCAGGACATCGCCCGCCTCCAGGGGGTGCCCGTGGTGCCCAACCAGGGCACGCCGCTGGCGGTCTTCTCGACGGTCAGCAGCACCTTCGAGGTGCGGGTGGACGTCAAGCTGGGCGCCTTGTCCCGCCGTTATGTCGCCGTGCTGAGGCGCAGCAGCCTGCGAGAGATGCCCGTGCTGACCTTCCGTCGGGAGTGAGCCCCGTCGGGACCGTCGGGGGACAGGTCCTGCCGCGTCATCCGGCCACCGTGACCGAGGCCCGACCTGCGGCAAGCGCGCCGGACCTCACGGTGTCGGCGTGGCCACGGGGATCTTGAAGAAGCATTGCCAGCCGCCGTAGTCGGAGCCCAGCGAGACCCTCTTGTTGGCGAACCACTCCACGTGGCCGTCCTCGAACCCGAAGTTGCCGCCCTCGGGGGCGCCCCGGGAGACGCGGTGCACGGCGGTGGCGACCTTTTTGCCGTTGTAGTCGGTGAACCAGTTCAACCTGGCGTCGAGGATGTTGGTGGTCTTGGAACCGAGCGCCTGAAGGCGGTCGATGATGATCGGGGCGGACTCGTACATGCCACCGAGCTTCTTGCGGAAGAACCACTCGGCCGTGCCTTGGGCGCCGCCGGTCACGTCGGGGTCGCCGGTGCGCCGGCCCGGCAGGTAGAAATACCCCATCAGCTGGGGATCGTTGTTGTTGGCGATCATCCCCCGCTCCGCCGCCCGGTGCCAGTCGTCGGTGGGGCAGAACAGCACGTCGTTGGCCGCCCGGGTGTTGTTGGCGGATGTGCGGCGGTTCTGGATGAGGTAGCCGTTCCAGAAGTTGCTCATCGAAGGCATCATCCAGCTGAAGCCTGCGCCGCCGCTGTTGTCCGGGAAGGAGCCCTGGTTGTCCGAGGCGTAGAGATTGACGGCGATGCCCCACTGCTTGCAGTTGCTGGCGCAGAGGGTCTTCACGGCCTTGGCTTTCGCCCGGGCGAGGGCCGGCAGGAGCATGCCTGCCAGGATGGCGATGATGGCGATGACCACCAGCAGCTCGATGAGGGTGAAGGCGCTGGCGCGTGGTTGTCGGATGGGATTCATGACGAAGGCTCCGGATCGGGGATCGGTTCTTTAGATAGCGCCCCCGGGGTCCGTGGCCAATCAAATCTTCCGCCCGCCCGGGCGCGGGCCGGCATCGGGTGGACACGAAACCGCCCCGGGCCGAAAGGGGATCGGCCGGGGCGGCACGGGGTGCGGGCTGGTATGCGGCCCGGGCGTGGGTCAGTTGCGTGATCGCGCCAGCTCGTCGTTGTTCATGGCGTTGTAGATCTTCCACTCCTCGTTGTGGTAGGTCGGGTCCGGCCTGAAACTCAGCTTGGCGAAGAACTTCTTCTCCAGCTCGATGAGCAGCTTCTCGTCGCGCGTCCGCAGGCGGTCGAGCACACCGGGATTGCAGACGACCTTGACCTGGAAGTCGCCGTCGTCGCGCGGCCGGCCCTTCAGGATCTGGGTCAGCTTGCGCTGGATCTCGACGCTCATGGTCTCGGCGCTCTTGATCACGCCGCGTCCCTTGCAGTGCTCGCAGTCGTCGTAGAGCGACGAGCGGACGCTCTCGGTCTGGCGCTGGCGGGTCATCTCCATGAGGCCGAGCTGCGAGAGCGGCAGCACGTGGGTCTTGGCCTTGTCGCGCTTCAGGTTCTCCTTCATGCGCTGGTAGATGGACTGCTGGTCGCGCCGCGACTTCATGTCGATGAAGTCCAGCACGATGATGCCGCCCATGTTCCGCAGGCGCAGCTGCCGGGCGATCTCGTCGGCGGCGTCCTGGTTCACCTTGAGGATCGTCGCGTCGTGGTCCTTGGTGCCGGCCTGCTTGTGCTTGCCGGTGTTCACGTCGATGGCCACGAGGGCCTCGGTCTCGTCGATGATCAGGTAGCCGCCGCTCTTGAGGTTGACCTGCCGGCTGAAGGCCGCCTCGAGCTGCCGGGTGATGTTGTAGCGGTCGAAGAGCGGCTCCGCCTCGTTGTAGAAGTGCACCTTGCGCGCCGAGCGCGGGCTGATGCGCTTGATGCTGTCCCGGATGGACTCGAACTTCTTGAGGTCGTCGATGACGATCTTGTCGACGTCCTCGGTGAGGAAGTCGCGGACGGTCCGCTCGATCAGGTCGGGTTCCTGGTACACGCAGGAGGCCATCGACTGGCCCTTGATCTTCTCCTGGATGAGCTTCCACTCCTCCAGCAGGAGGGCCAGGTCGCGGACGAAATAGGCCTTGCGCTTGTCCTCGCCCGCGGTGCGGATGATGACCCCCATGCCCTCGGGGATGGTCAGCTCCCGGACGATCTTCTTGAGGCGCTGGCGCTCCTCGGCGTTCTCGATCTTGCGGCTGATGCCCGACTGGTCGGAGTTCGGGAGCAGGACGAGGTATCGGCCCGGCAGGGAGAGGTTGGTGGTCACCCGGGGCCCCTTGGTGCCGATCGGTCCTTTGGTCACCTGGACGATGATCTCGCTGCCCGGCGGGAAGAGCCGGGGCACGTCCTTCTGGGTGATCTTGGGCTTCTCCTTGCGCCGGGACTTGGAGGCGTCGTCCCGTTCCACGATCTCGACGCTGGAGTCGAAGCTGTTGGGGATGATGTCCCAGTAGTGCAGGAAGGCGTTCTTCTCGAAGCCGATGTCCACGAACGCGGCCTTGAGGCCGTCCTCGAGGTTCTTGACCTTGCCCTTGTAGATGGACCCGACCAGGCGCTCGTCGCCGGTGCGCTCGACGGTGAGGTCCTCGAGCTTGCTCTCCTCGAGCACGGCGACGCGGGTCTCGAGCGGTTCGGCGTTGATGATCACCTCCTTGACGATCTTCTCCTCGGGGCGGATCAGGCGCTTGACCTTCTTGACCACCTCCTTGACCGCCGCCCGCGCCTTCTCGATCAGGCCCTTGGGTTCGCGCGCCTGGCGGGGAGCCTGCTCGGCCGGCTCGTCCTGCGCCTCCTCCGGCCGGGACAGGTCGGGGGAACGGTAGGTCTGGTCGCGGCCGTTCTTGGTCAGGTTGACCTCCGGCGCGTCGACGGCGTCATCGGGCAGGCCGGCGGCCCGGTTCTCGGCCCGGCGGATCTCCGATTCGTGGCGGCGGACGTCGAAGACCCGCTCGTCGGTGGTCTTCTCGCCGATGGCCTCCATGCGGGCGGTGGTTGCGGAGCGGCTCGGGTTGGGGGTCCCGATGCCGCGGGTCGGCTTGAAGCGCATCGGCCCCTTGCCGCGTTTGAATGTCTGTTGACTCATGATGGTGTGATACGTGGGCTAGTACCGCTTGCGGTACAGATGGATGTTCTGGAGAACGCCGACCGCGATCAGCGAGCACAGCACTGAGGTTCCGCCTGCACTGAGCAGGGGCAGCGGGATGCCCGTGACCGGCATCAATTTGATGTTCATGCCGATGTTCACGAAGATGTGGATGAAGAGGAGGGTGACGACCCCGACGGCCAGCAGGCGTCCGAGGCGATCCCGGGATTCCCCGGCGGTCTTGATGCCGGTGAAGAGGATGATCCCGTACAGGGTCACCACCGCGAGGCTCCCGAGGAAGCCCCGCTCCTCGGCGATGACCGAGAAGATGAAGTCGTTGTGGGCGCCGAGCCGGGGCAGGTAGCCGAGCCGATGCTGCGTGCCCTCGCGCCAGCCCTTGCCGGTGAGGCCGCCCGAGCCGACCGAGATCAGCGCCTGCTCGACGTTCCAGGACATCTGCCGTTTGCGCTGGGCGGCCCGCTGACGCTGTTCCGGCGTCGCGGAACCGGGCGCGAAGTCGGCGTCGAAGTAGACCAGCAGCCGCTCGCGCTGGTAGTCCTGCAGCCGGATCAGCCGCCAGCCCTCGGGCGCGAAGAGGATGTCGGCCACGACGAGGCCCGCCACGAGGACCGCCCCGGCCAGGAGACGCCCGATGAATCGGGTCGGCACGCCGGCCACCACCATCATCACCAGCGTGATGGGCAGGAACACCAGCGAGGACCCGAGGTCGGGCTGCTTGAGGATCAGCAGCAGGGGCGCCAGGGTGAGGGCCAGCGACCGGACGAAGACGCCCTTGGAACGCAGCTCGGACGCCGGCCGTGCCAGGAAGTTGGCCATGGCGAACAGGAAGGCCAGCTTGGCCAGTTCGCTGGGCTGGAACTGCACCGGACCGAGGTCGAGCCAGCGCCGGGCCCCGTTGCGCGAGGTGCCCACCAGGTACACCGCCACCAGCAGGGCGATCGACAGCCAGTAGCCCACCATGGCCCAGCGGGCCAGCCGGCTGTAGTCCACCAGCATCATGCCCGCGACGGCCGCCAGCCCCACGCCGAAGGCCACGACCTGACGGGTGGCCGTCCAAAGGTACCAGGGCACGCCGCGCGAGGTCTCGATGCCGCCGGTCGTGCTGAAGATGAACATCGCGCTGACCACCATGAGCCCGAGCACGGAGAGCCACAGGGGCCAGAGGATGTGGCCCTCGTTCCTGCGGTTCTGGGGGAGGGGGCCGTTCATGGGATGCGTGCGATCGGTCGGAGCGTCCCGGCATCGCGGGCGCGCAGGTGCTCGTGGATGGCCCGTGCCACCGGCCCGCAGGTACGGCCCCCGGATGCCCCGCTTTCGACCATCACCACGACGGCGTACCGCGGTGACTCGAACGGCGCGAAGCTGGCGAACCAGGTGACCTTGTCCTTGATGCCGTTGCCCTTGATCTCGGCGGTGCCGGTCTTGCCGCACACCGCGAAGTCGGCGACGCGGGCGGAGGTTCCGGTGCCCTCGGGGTCGAGCACGTCGTCGCGCATGGCGGCCCGGATGCGGGCCAGGTGCTCGGGCCGTGCCTCGAGCCGGCTGCGCACCTGTCCGGGCCGCACGGCGTGGGCCGCCTCGTCGCTCAGGGGATCCCCGGTCTCGAGGCGGTCCACCAGCCGCGGGTAGTGCACGGTGCCGCCGTTGGCGATGGCGGCGACCATGACGGCCAACTGCAGCGGGGTGACCGTCACCTCCTGGCCGATGCTGAAGTTGGCCAGCCGTCCGAGGGGCCAGCGCTCGGCCCGCGCCTCGGCCGGATCGGGCATCCATCCGGAGCGCTCCTCGCTGGGCCGGAGCTGGATGCGGGTCTGCTCGCCGAAGTGGAAGCGGTGGGCCGTGGACAGCAGGCGGTCGTAGCCGGCTTCCAGGCCCAGTTCGATGAAGTAGGCGTTCGAGGACCGGATGAAGGCGCGCCGGAAATCGTAGGGCCCGGGAGGCGCGGTGTCCTCGATGCGGATGTTCCCGCGATGGAACAGCCCCTTGCCCGGCTTGGCCGGGTTGGGCTCGACCAGCTGAACCCGGTCGGGATCCAGCCCGTTCTCGAGGGCCGCCAGGGCCGTCACGATCTTGAAGGTCGAGCCCGGGGAATAGGCGCCGTCGGTGGCCCGGTTCATGAGCGGGGTGCGCTTGGGGACGTCGTAGAAGTTGGTCCAGCGCGCCCGGCTGATCCCGTCGATCCACTCCCCGGGGTCGAAGCTCGGGGCGCTGGCCATCGCCAGCACGTCGCCGTTGCGCACATCCAGCACCACCACCGCCCCGCGCTCCTCGCCGCTGACGGCCGCCAGCGCCGCCTCCGCGGCCTTCTGCACCTCGAGGTCGAGCGTCGTGACGAGGTTCTGTCCGGGTACCGGGGCCGCGGTCATGGTCTCGCCCACCCGGTAGCCGTCGCTGTTGACCAGGAGGCTCTTCGAGCCGGAGGTGCCACGGAGCGCCGCATCGAAGGCCGCCTCAAGGCCGGCCGCCCCCCGGTAGTCGCGCAGGCGGTAGTCGAACGACTCGCCCTCCTCGGCGGAGAAGTCGTCGGCCCTCACGAGGTAGCCCAGCGCATGGGCCGCGAGCGCCCCATGGGGGTAGTGGCGCGTGGCCTGCAGCTCGACGCTGACCCCGTGGATGGACCAGGACTGCTCGGTCAGCAGCGCCACCTGCTGCGGCGTCAGCTTGCGGAGCACCGCCAGCGGCAGGGCGCGGGTGTTGGCCCAGTGGCGGTGCAGCTCGGCCTCCCCCAGGGTCAGCGGCAGCCCGACCTTCGCCGCCACCTGCGCGACGACGTTGCTCACGACATTGTACCGCGCCTGCCGCCAGAGC
>Ga0068872_10000672_pt1 | contig 28836 bp, 26 predicted proteins | sample NOAtaG_7_FD_66441 | JGI IMG/M metagenome (GOLD analysis project Ga0068872, IMG submission 66441) | Freshwater lake microbial communities from Lake Erie, under a cyanobacterial bloom - NOAA_Erie_Diel1S_2200h metaG | ecosystem: Environmental > Aquatic > Freshwater > Lake | place: USA: Ohio, Lake...
CTAAACGGGCGGGACGCCCGTGCCACAGCGAAAGATAGCAATCCGCGCAAATTGTGGGTGGCACCGATTGCACGCAACCTGGGAAAGATAGATAAAAATGCAAAAGGTGGGTGGCACCGATTGAATTATTCGATGGCAGGTTTACCCTGCGCGGCGAGGCTTCTCCTGCTGCGATTCTTCCAACAAAAGCCCCATCAACCGCTCAAACTGTTCGTGCGACTGGAAATGGACTTTCAGACTTCCAGCCCCTTTGCCGCGGCTCTGAAGTTCCACCTTCATCCCCAAAGCCATCTTCAACCGCGACTCCATCTGCACCACGTTGGCACTTCTTGCCCCCTTCGTCGGCTCACTCTGAACCTTAGGATCTGCAGCACCCGACTCGGCGACCAGCCGCTGCACTTGCCTCTCCGTCTCACGGACGCTCCACCCCTCCCTCTCCGCCCGCTCGGCCATCTCCTTCTGCCGATCTCCACCAGCCAATCCAAGAATGGCTCGCGCATGTCCTGCTGAGATGCGATCGGTCTGCACGGCAGCTTGGACGACCTCTGGAAGATCGAGCAGACGGACAAGATTGGCGATGGTGCTACGATCGATCTGAAGCCTTTTGGCCAGTTCATCCTGCGTGCACCGATGCTGATCGAGATAATTCTTGAAGCAGCTGGCCTTTTCGATCGCATTGAGGTCTTTCCGCTGCAGATTCTCCACAATCGCCAGCTCTGCCACGGTCCGATCGTCCGCTTCCCGAATCCAGGCTCGAATCGTCCTCCACCCAGCCACAATGGCCGCTCGCCATCGACGCTCACCACTGATTAATTGATAGCGATCCCCGATCTTTCGCACCAGGATTGGCTGCAACTGTTCATGCTGTCCTAGGCTTTTGGCCAAGGCTTCGATCTCCTCGGCAGCGAATTGGCGCCGAGGCTGGTAGGGATTGGGATCGATTCGGTCGACCGGGATCTCTTCCCAGGGAGCAGTCGGAGGGGGCACCTGGGGAATGTCTCTATACCCCTTTTCCCCTTCGCTTGGATTCCCCGCCGGGGAATGGACGGGAACCGCGTCCGGACCAGTGCCAGCCAGTTCCTCAGGGGTTGTTCCCAGCAAAGCGGCAAGGCCGCGTCCCAGTCGTCGTTCCTTAGTCACGATCCATCACCTCCATGCACAATTCCATGTATGCCCTGGTGCCACGCGACCGTGGCGCATATTCCAGTACCGATTTCCCGTGGCTGGGAGCTTCCGCCACCGCAACGTCCCTGGGAATGACCGTCTCGAAAACCACCTCACCGAAAAAATCACGCACCTCTGCTTCGACCTCGCGAGTCAGATCCAGACCGCCGTCGACCATCGTCAGCAAGATCCCACCAAAAGCCAGCTTCCCCTGCCTTTTTTTCATCACGTCGCGGATCACCTCGATCATCTGCGTTAGCCCTTCCATGGCGTAGTATTCGCACTGGATCGGGATCAGCACCTCCTGACTGGAAGCGAGCGCCGACTGGGTCAGTGCGCCAAGCGAGGGAGGGCAATCAATCAGCACTAGATCGAACCCCGCCATCCCTGCGTCCAAGTGCTTTCGCAGCACACCCCCTTCGCTGCCCGAGGCGTGTAAACGATCGACATCCTGGAGGGTACGACAGCCGGGTAGCACCTGAAATTTTCGATGCGACGTCGCGAGGATACTGGAGCGAATCGATTCCTCCAGCAGCAATGGATGCTCGATGGCTGGAACCAGCCCCAGTCCGCTGGTGGCATTGCATTGTGGATCGAGATCGATCAACAGCGTTTGCGCGCCTGCGCGAGCGGCAGTTGCGGCTAGGTTGACCGCAGTCGTGGTCTTTCCCACGCCACCTTTCTGATTCGCGATGCACACAATCCTTGCCACCGGCAGCCACCTCCTTGCGGCTCCTGCTTGGCGCTAGCTTCACCCGCCGCTGCGCCTGTCTCAGCGGTTGGGATAATACGAATCCAGCCGATCGGATTCCATCCCAAAACCAAGAACTCCCCAAGCACCAAATTCGTTGCGGTTCCACGTGAAACCGCGGCCCGTCACCGAAAACTTTGGGGACCTACATCCCTCGGCGCGCCTCCGGCAACAAAGAGAACGGCTGCGTCGTCCGAACTCAAAATCGCCATCGCCCCCGAGCTTGGCTTTTGCTAGCCCGGATTGGGAAATACGCTTGCCATCTGCAGCTTTGCGAGCCTCCAGTGGTTGGCAAAGCAGGAGGGTTTCACGTGAAACTGGGTAAATCAGCTCAGTGGATGAACCACCAGACCACTGACCAGTTTCGGATAGAAGTAGGTGCTCTTGGCAGGCATCCGTTCCTGATGCAGACTGACGGCGCGAATGTGGTCGATGGTAGCGGGCATCACCAACGCCGCGAGTGGGTAGGTTTTTTGCCCCTCCAGCTTGCCGTGCAGACCATCGATCACCTCCTGGACCAAATGAACGTAGGTCGGCTTGGGCATCTCTTTCAAACCCAGCAAGTCTTCGAACACCAGGCGATGGAGTATGGCCACTCCCAAGCCTCGCCAATCGCCACTTTGGTCCGCTGCAATCTCCGCCATTCTCGCGCTCGCTTCTGGCTTGGCGGTGATCAGCACCCAGGCATCCGAGGCGCGACTGTAAATCGCCATCACTTCCTGTTCATCCCACCGTTCCATCTGCCTCCACACACCTTCCGCCGCCTCAGGGCCATTCCCCGCCGCCTCCAGCTCAAAATGCCCACCGAGTCTTTCCTTCAGCTGTTCGATCGTCATCTCCGGGACCCCTTCCAAGAGACGGTGGGTGGGTAGCACGACCAATCCCGGATCGTGCATCGAGACCAACTGGGTCAACACGAAGTTCGCCGGATGATCGGGAGGAAGGGTCCCATGCTTGGCCACCAGTTCGTCTCGATAATTGCAGGCTGTCTCGTACCGATGATGGCCATCAGCCACGAACATCGGAAGCGGTTCCATCAAAGCCGCTACCTGGTGGATGATCTGCATCTGGGTGATCGGCCACATGCGATGGAGAACCCCCAAATGATCTGTCGCCTCCAAACCCTGTACCCCTGCCGTCGCTTCATCAATCCAGTGCTGGATCTCATTTTCGGGATCGGGGTAAAGGCCGAAAATCTGGCTGAGATTCGCCTGCGTCGCTCGCGTCAGTCTCAGTCGATCGTCCTTGGCTTTCGCATGAGTCTGTTCGTGCGGATAGATGTTCCCTTCGCCGAACCGCTGTAGCCGGACACGAGCCATAAAACCTTTGCGAATCTTGGTGCGGCCATCGACATCGAACTGCTGCTGGTAGGCATAAATCGCTGGATCCGATTCCAGTTGCAGCGTCCCATCTCCCTTCCAATCCCTAAAAATCCTCGCCGCTCGACGATAAATCTCGTCCGCATCCGGATCCGTTGCCTCCGGCCGATTCAACTCCAGTCGCAGAAAATTGTAGGGAGAGAGTCGGTAGAGATGATCCTGAAGCTGGCTGTCGACCACATCGTACGGTGGCGCTATGCAGTCGCTCAGTGATCCAACTTGCGCGAGGTTGTAACGTAGACCACGAAAGGCTTGGATCTGTGGCATCGGTCCGAATGCTCCTGGCAGCGTGGGCGATCGACAAGTCAAAGGGATCGCCGAATTGTAACGGATTCCCTGACCTCCAAAAGGTCGCTTGCGACCGGGATTTCCTAGCCTCCTTCGACTGGAGACCGCAGGCGAGCAAACGCCGCAATGGCCTCCTGGATAAAGGCCGCCAACTTCGCTGGATCCTTTTTGCCAGGCGCCGTTTCGACGCCACTGGCGGTGTCGACCGCATCCGGTTGCACCGCCTCAATCGCCTCCGCCACATTTCCAGGTCGCAAACCTCCAGCCAGTATCATGGGAGTCGATCCAAAAGATCGTGGACGCGGTACCAGTAGGTCCCAACGAGCGATTCGACCTGTCCCTCCCTTTTCCACGGGAGCATAGGCGTCGACCAACAAACCGCTCACCCCACTGGCAACCCAACTCTCCGCGCAGGCCACATCCGGATCTCCCCTCCAACCAATCGCCTTCATGCGTGGAGGACCGCTCCAGTCGACCCAGTCCTCTGGCCGCTCGGATCCATGGAGCTGGATTCGGTCCAGCTTCGCGGTCTTAGCCACCTGAGCTACCCAACTGGGGTCTGCATCGACGAAGACACCCACCCGCAATGCCTTACCTTGGGACGGATGGCTCCACGCGCCAACTTCTTCCGGCGCAATGTAGCGAGGGCTTCCCGCATAGAAGTTGAACCCAACCGCATCGGCCCCAAGCTGGACCGCAAGTTGGTAGTCCCGCTGGTCGACGATACCGCAGATCTTGATTCGAAAGTCAGGCTTGATGCTTTGCATGGCCTCTGCATTCCAAGGGGTCCGGTTTCTTGTCCCGTTCGCGATTGTACCATCTCGCAGGATTGACTACCGTTGGCCCGGCCCGTCGACGCTGTATCGCATTCGCAGAAAACAATCTCGTATGGGCTGTTTCATTTCTCTTTGCTGCACGGTGATTGGATGAGCAGACTTCGAATTTCAGGAGCTTCCGCGTTATCGCTGGCAAGCCTACTGACCCTTTGGGCAGTCGCCATCGCGCTCTGGAAGCCACAACCGATTCACCTCCTCGAACTGTATCAGATCGAAGGGGGACCTCAGTTGGTGGACGCGATGAAGGGAATCGAAACGGCGGAGTCCAGCCGGCCACTGCTTCATCTTCAAAAGCATCTCCAGCAAATCAGTCCCAACCACACCATCCATCGCATCAAGGTGAGGGTGATCGAGCGAAAATCGGGTACACCAAACCAGGTAGCCTCACGTGCGATCCTGGCGGTGGAAGCAGACGGGAGATTGGAACTGCAGCGACTTCAGGAGGCCCTCCGCGGTTGGAACGCCGATTCCGGAACGCCTTTGGGAATGGATTCCACCGATCCCTCAGACGACAAACAGAAACGATGGGCGGCATGGAAACGCGATATCGCCCGTCACCAACTGATGCTGCTGTCCGCTTCCGTCGATCGACCCGAAGTCCGCAAAATCGCCTCCGCCACCAGCATGGCGTCCTATCAGACATCAGACGTCTCTCAAGACCAATCCGTTTCACCTGCGTCACCCGAGCAGCAGTGGAAGAATCTGCTCGAAGAATCGTCAACTCCCCTCGCTGCCGCATCCCCCGACACCACCAACGTTCCGATTCCGTCACACCAAGCAGAGGTAGTGTGCCGTTCGGCCGGTTGGCACGCAGTCGCAGGCCCCATGCGTTTCGGCCGATTGCTGGCAGCCACAGCCACACCCCTCTTTCTATGGGCTACCTATCGATGGTTAACGCAGTTGGCTAAGTGGCGCGCGACTCGAAGTCGAGGTCCATGGACCCAATCGCTTCAATCGATGGGACTGCTTTCGTTTGGTAGGTTGGAATGCCCTGAAGAGCCTGCCTATCGTTCTGCAAATTCGTCCCGAAATTGGAACCTTGGTCGTGCTGCCGGGTGGTGTCTAGAAGTGAGTTGCTATGCTCTTCCTCTTCTGGTGATCGCCAAGGCAATCCTGAATCCAACCTGGGGACGGTTCTTTTTCTCCGAGCCCATCGCAGCGCTCCCCAAACTACTGGAATGGTGGTGACCCAAACCACAGGGAAAGAAGCGATTCAGCAATCACCCCTGCAAGCGACCAACCACACGGAAAGTGCTGCTGTGGAATTGCAGCGATCGACGGCTCAGCCTGTTCGTCGGCCACCCCAGCCCGTCCAACAAAAAGCATCGCCGGCCGATTCATGCGCTGATAGCCATGTGCTTCGGCATAGGCCCAAATTTTTGCAATGCGATCGCGGGGAATTGTCTTTTTTCGGCGACCACAAGGTTCGGTGGTGCCGATAGTAGGAAGTGCGGAGTGGTCCGCAAAGAAAAAATATGCAACCAAAAGGTGGGAATTCATGGACGAAGGCTCACTGGCTCTTAAGCGTTCACCCGGGCTGGGCATCGCAACGCTGGACCGATACGTGCCTTTGGAGACTCGCGAAACGATGGTTCGCGAGATCACCAAAACCATTCAGCGGGGCCTAGGTCCCTGTACCGTGATCGGTGGAATCGGCAGTGGCAAGAGCCTTTTGGCGCAGCGCATTGCGCAGCAGCTGCACCCCCTCTTCTCCCTAGTGCTGCTGCATGGGTCGACCCTGCGAAGCACCGGGAAGCTGTATCAATGCCTTGTATCCGAATTGGATATCCCTGTCGAATCGAAGGTAAGCCCTGGAATCCGTGCTGCCGTCCAGGAGTTCCTTGTGGCCAAGCCAGCCGGCGATGGAGCGGGGCTGTTGATTCTGGTCGACGACGCTCAGTGGTGTTCTCGCCGCGTCTTCGAAGAGCTTCTGTTGATGGGGGATTGGACAGATGGACGAGTTCCTCGCGTTCGATACGTTCTGCTGGGGACGCCACATCTGGAGCATGTCCTCCTGCAGCCCCGCCTGCAATCCCTTCACCATCGTATCGCCTACCGAAGTTATCTCCCGTTTTATCGAGCGGAGGAAACGCGCGAGGTTATTCTAAAGAAGATTAGAATGTCGGGGGGCGATGCGTCGCAACTGCTCACTGAGGAAGCGATGCGGTCGATCCATCGCCAGACCCAGGGGAATCCGCGATGGGTCGACTACCTATTGGATTTCTCTCTGCGACTGGCCATGGATGAAAATAGCGGAACTATCCAACCACCATTGGTGGAACGTGCCTGGGTAGCTCTGCAGGGTCTTCATCAGACCGATGGCGATCCGGTCCCTCAGAACCCGCCGGTCGACTCGGGGTCAGACGGGTGGATTGAGTTCATCGAGCTGAACCAGTCGGATTCGGAGTCGGCCGCCAAGGATGCTGAAACGCAATCACCTTCCCCTGCCAAAGTTCCAACGGTTGCTTCAACCATCGATGGGAATGAAGAACACCTCCACGGCAAGGGGGTGGAGTTCCAAGACCACGCAACCGCGAGCCACGGGGATGAAGGGCGATTCGCCGGCGTGGCGGCAACGGAATCACGCCCGAAGACTGATTTACCAATGCCCCTATCGGATAGCCGAGATCTCCGGAATTCAGCGACGATTTACGATCACTGCCACGAATTCAATTCCTCTGCCCTGCATCGTTTTCTCGCTGCATGGCGACGGGAAGCGGGCCCGCAAAATGCATCTAAATCGACTCAGGCAACTGACGATCGGTTTCGCATATTAGAGATTTCTAGTTCGGAAAATCGTTAAGAAATCGAATTCTGGATTTTTGCGACGGTGGCCTACGTCGCAAGGAAGGGTCAAGACCATGAGTGCGGCAGCCATGCTGGATCGTTGCCAGAGTTCGGAGAAAAGGGGGAATATCGAGGGAAGCACCGTGGCTTGCATCGCGTTCTCCACCCATCGTGCGGAGGCTTTGGCTTGGTGGCCGATGGCATACCAATTCTTTCTCGATTGCGGCCGTATTCCGTCGGAGATTGCAAAACTGGATCGGATGGCTCCATCCCCTCCATCGCAGGGACGAGCAATACAGGGAGAGGGGTATGCCCGCTGGGAGATCGATGCTGCGCGTTGGGAGGATTCGGTGCTCGAGATCAGCAGCAACCAAATCCTACCCCGGCTCCACAACAGGACTCGTCTTTGCTGCTATCTGGGTTATTCTGAAGATCCATGGGTAGGTCCGCTTGGGCGAAGTTTCGAACGGGTCATCATTCTGGTGCCTGCGAAAGTTACCGGCGGTGGCAGCGAACTGATTCGTCGCATCCAACGGATGATGGCAACACATGTTCCGATCGCCGGCTACCTGGAATGCGGCACGTGCGGATCCTAGGTACACCCTGAGTAGTAGCTTCAGATGAAATCGTGTCTTGTCACCGGCGGCGCCGGCTTTATTGGGTCGCATCTGGTTCATGGACTTCTTGCGGAAGGGTATCGAGTTCGCGTGCTCGATAATCTTTCCACAGGCCATCGAGCCAATTTGGAAGATGTTCTCGATCGTGTGGAGTTCGTGGAAGGGGACATCTGCGATACCCAGACAGCGAAACAGGCAACCGAGGGGATCGACGTCGTTTTCCACCAAGCTGCTATGGCTTCGGTACCATTCAGCCTGGAATACCCGCTGGAGTCACATCGCGCGTGCGCGACCGGCACTCTTTCGATGCTGATTGCCGCGAAGGACGCTGGCGTCAAGCGGTTCGTTTATGCAGCCAGCAGCAGCGCGTATGGCGACCAGCCCTTTAGCTCCAAAAGGGAGATCGACATTCCTTCGCCTCTTTCTCCCTACGCGGTTGCGAAGCTCGCTGGAGAGTACTATTGCCAATCCTTTTTCCATAGCTTTGGTATGGAAACGGTTGGATTGCGATACTTCAACGTCTATGGACCTCGGCAGGATCCAAACAGCCCCTACTCGGCGGTGATCCCCCTGTTTGTGACGCGCCTGCTTTCCGGTCAGTCACCCATCATCTACGGAGACGGCCAACAGTCACGAGACTTCACCTTCGTCGAGAATGTCGTTCACGGTAATATCCTCGCCTCCAAAGCTGAAGGCATCGGAGGCAGAGTGATCAACATGGCCGAGGGACGCCAAACAACTCTTTTGCAACTCTTGACGTTGCTCGATCACCATCTTGGTACGGGGATTGTCCCCAAGTTTGAACCGCCCCGTGCCGGCGATGTCCGCGAAAGCCTTGCGGATATGACCCTTGCCCGGCAACTTCTGGGCTATGATTCCAGGATCGGTCTTGATGAAGGCTTAGCGAGGACCATCGACTACTATCGCACCTGGCGCCCTTGAACGGGTCAGTGCCCAGAAAACCCCTCTGCTGTATTGCCGCTCACTCCGGTTTCGCCTGAGGCGGCTCCACCAGCCGAATCAGACGATCGGGCTCCAGGAGATCGTGCTTGGTGATGGTGCCGCTGGGCCATCGGACGGTCAGTAGGGGGAAGCGTCCATCCCGAAGTTGACTTCGTTCCATTCCAAAGTGGACCACCCGCTCGCTGGTCGATGCGTAGGAACCTCCTCCGTACACATTGCGGTGGATGACGCGTTCCTTCCCCTGAAGGCTCAGAGTCGCACCGATGGCGTCGCGGTTCGACTGCGTGCCCACCAGTTGCACCTTCAGCCAAGTTCCTTCGGACTCTGATTGATTTTCAACGATCGCCACATCCTGCAGAACGGTGGATGTGGCGAGGTCCATCTTTCCGTCTTGATTGAAATCGACGACGGCTAGACCTCGGGCCGAAACCGGCTTTTGGAAAAATGACCCCGCCAGCTCGCCAGCCATGCGAAACGATTTCCCGTTCAGGTTTTCCAGCAGCACCGGAAGCTGGTCGACGGGAGCGAGTTGGCTTTGCCGCACCGCATGCCCATTGACGGTGACCAAATCCTCATCTCCATCCAGGTCGTAATCGTTGAAGACGACTCCCCAACCGACAAATAGCGACCCCATCGCTGTCACATTAGTGCGGCGAGACATATGAAGAAAATTGAGCCGACTGGACTGCGAGTACAAGGCGCAAGTTTCGGTTTCGTAATGGGTAACAAACAGATCGAATTTGCCATCGTTGTTGTAATCCCCTACCCCAACACCCATGCTTCCATCAGGGGTCCCCGCGTCATCGAGCGCCGTTCCACTGCGAAGCCCTATCTCGGTCAGCCTGCCATCCCCTTCGTTGCGATAAAGATAATTCGCCTCTTCATCGTTGGCGACATACCAGTCGGTATCTCCGTCGGCATCCAGATCGCTGGCGAGCACCCCGAGCCCTCGGCCCCCGGGGGCCAAAAACCCCTTCGGCATCGGCTCGAATCTCCCATCTCCGAGATTCCTGAAAAAGAGGTGGTCGACCCCACGAAAATCGCGTGGTCCGCAGACATCTCGGACGCCTCGCACTACACATGGCGGATTGTTGTCGAAAGACCAGTCGGCGTAATGAGCGACCAGGAGGTCTAAGTCGCCATCCCCTTCCAAATCTCCCCACGCTGCCGTCGACGACCAATTCGGATCGACCAACCCAACCACACTGGCCACTTCCTGGAAGGTACCATCCCCAACGTTATGCCACAGCTGCAATCCACCGTAGCCCGTAACGAGCAGGTCGGGAAAGCCATCGTTATCAAAGTCCGATACGTGGACTCCATGTTGGTAATGGCGGGAAAGGTCGAGCCGTGATTGCTGGAGAACAGGGCGAAATCGCCAATCTCCAAGCCCCTGATAGAGCCATCCAGGGAGGCCAACGACTTCCTTTTGCTCGGCCCGAAACCTACCACCTTCCGCGTAGGCCAAATCCACATGGCCGTCGCAATCGTAGTCGAAGGCGGCCAGCCCTCCCCCCAGCGACTCGATAATGCTGTAGACCTCATCTTCTCGCCCGTCGTTGTAGCGCACCTGAATTCCACTGTCGGCAGAACGATCTGCAAAGCGGATTCGGAAAGGCGTCCTGTCAGTCACTTCAGAACTCGGCGTCTCAGCCTGCCTTACCGAGGCTGCTGCCGAAGCGGCAGACGGACCAGAGGCCGGTTTTTTGTCGGCCGGACGGCACCCGGCAAAAAGAAGCAGCAGCGGGATGAGCCAAGCCATTGGAGCGGTTCTCATTCGTCCCCAACCCATAATGCCGCATGCCCCGAAGATGGCTTTCGAATCTCGCGGCGGGAAGTGGTATGAAGAGCTGTCGCAACCCAAGGTATGAAACCTCCAACCCAGGCAACGGAAAAGCGAGAGAGGAAATGGGATCCCCCGCCGCGAACAAGACGGGCGATGTCTAGAAGCAACAGGGGTCAGGGCTTGACGACCGCTTCCGCGGGCTTGGAGCCGACGGGCGATTCCGCCGCGATCGTCCCTCCCAATTGTATCACTGCCGATCGATGGACAGCGGCCTGCCCCGTATCACCCGATCGCGAGAAAAGAAGGTAGAGATCCTGATGGGCTTCGACCATCGAAGGATTCGCCTGGAGGGCCGCCTGCAGCCAGACACGCCCCTCGTCTCGCGAACTGTAGTGAAGCAGGTCATGCCCCACCTGGTAGAGCAGCTGCGCGTTGTTCGGCTGTTTCTCCGCGTCGATCAGCCGCAGATCGATGTCCTTGAGGAATTTGTTCCCCTCCTCCGTTTTGGCAAATAGAGGTTCGGCCATCGAGTCCTGCCCGTCTTGCGCATAGGCGCGTGCCAGAGCATAGTTCATATCGACATCATCGGGCCAAAGCTCCCGGAGGGGTGCCATCCGTTCGATCGCCTCCGTGGCGCGCCCCTCATCCAGCAGCGATCTACCAAGGAGTAGTTGTGCCTCAAAGTCTCGCTTTCCCTCCGCAACCAACCCCTCCAGAAGCGAGATCGCTTCCTGCGGTTTCTGGGTTCCTAGTAACGATTCGGCCATTCCCTTGCGAGCTTCGATCGAGGAAGGCTGCTGTTGTAGGTACTGGCGATAGTAGATCACCGCCTCCTCCCACTGATTCAAATGGCGCTTGGTTTCCGCCATTCCGAACTGTGCGGCTGCCAGATGTGGCTGCCGCTTGAGCGCCTCTGCAAATGCCTCACTCGCCTGGGTCCACTGCTGACGGTACTGCGCCAGCATCCCTAAGACCACGTACGGCATCCCATCCTGAGGCAGTTCTTTGGTCCAGATTCCGACCATCCCCAAAGCATCGCGGAACTGCATCCGAATCAAAGAGCCGATCGAAAATGCATGCAGCACTTCTCCCAGATCACTGCCTGCCTCCTGGATCAACCTGGGGAATTCCTTCGAGACTTCGGAAAGCTCTCCCATCTGCGCACTCAGCAGCATCGCCTCACGATCGACCTCAGTGGGGTTGCCTCCTAGTTGCCGAGCAAAACCGATGAGGAGCCCAGATCTTTCGAAGTTGCGGAGGTGTCTTTGGGCGCGCGCTTTGAGCAGCGAGGTTTCGCCGGTAATCCCATAGCGATCTTCCAAACGCAGCAGTGCGTCGTGCGCCGAGCGATCCTGCCACTGGGCTACCAATCGCCTCGCCGAATCCAGCTGGCGCTGGTAGACGATTCGGGAAACTCCAAAACCAAGAAAGGGTATGGCCAACAGCAAGACGATCCAGGAGCGCCAGAACCGGAATGTCTTCCAGGAGGGAACGCGACTTGCCCCAGAAACGCTCTCGGAGCCTTCTTCCCCCTGTGTGGTCGAACCAAGTTGCCACATGCTGGGCATCTCAGATAGCTCCGGCAGGCATCGACTGCGGGGAAGGATCTCCGAGGTGGGAGACCATGAGAAAGAAAAGCGGAGGGCACGGGACTCGAACCCGCAACCCCTTTCGGGGCAATTGATTTCGAATCAACCTCCTCACCATTCGGTTACCCTCCGAAATCGCTTGTATTTTGGGCCGAAGGGAGGTTCGTGGCAAGGCCCCCTCCTTGGGAAACCTGACTTTGCAGATGGCGCGACCTCTGAGGAGTAGGCCGGTCATGCCCCCGGGCGAGAGTTTTGTAGTTCCAGCAGTCCCAGCAATCCGATCTTCCCAAATCAGCTTGTACGGTTACCAGGAGCGGCAAGGCGGCTCCCATTCCTCAAGAATCCACTGGAATTCGATCGATGGCGCAAAAGAAAATCTTTCGAGTGGTGACTCGGGGCCCGGACGGGGAACTCCGGATTCGAGACTTCCATTCCGCCGAACCGATCTCGCAGATGCACCTCCAGGTTGGGGTAGACGACTGCAGCACCGACCTGGACTTGCGGGGAATGCCGGTCTTCAAGGGACTTGTTGGACCGTTTCCGGAGGGCCAAGAGATCGTCCGCTACGAGTCCCCAGAGGTCTTTGAGTTGCTGACGCGCGAGTGGGCGGTGGCACGTCCTGGAAGCCGTGCAGGACGTCGCGCAAAAATCGTCCAGGAGGAATCCTGAGTTGCAGGATGGGCCTCCTGGAAGCGATCGATCGCTGAGACACTTTCGCCTGGACGACGTCAGCGATCGGGAGAAAAGCTACCCCGCTAGGACTCGAACCTAGAATAAAGGAACCAAAATCCCTTGTGTTGCCAATTACACCACGGGGCAATGCGGACCGTTAGGTCGCTGGTGTGCGGAAAGTTTAACGATTAGGCGAAGCGTTGACAACCGCAAAGGCCAGTCGCTGCATCTCCAAGGAGACATCGACCTGGACGATCTCCAACCCACTGCGGGACGGGTGGAGGGTGACGGGGGAGAAATTCAAGATCCCTGACACCTGGGTTTTTGCGATCCGATCGGCAATCGAAGTCGCATCCACGGCCGGCACGGCCAGGATGGCCAGTTCGGTGGCGGTCTTCATCAGGATCTCTTCCAGTTGATCGATCCCATGGATCGGAACGCCGCTGATTTTGCCTCCGATCAACTTGGGATCGCGATCGAAAGCAGCGACGCATCGAAAGCTTTGCCGCCAGAATCCCTGATGACCGGCGAGAGCTCGGCCCAAATTCCCGACGCCAATAATGCTGACCATCCAGGTACGGTCGATGCCGAAACGGGCCTGAAGGGTTTCGACCATGGAGGCTACTTGGTAGCCACACCCTGGCTTTCCTGCCATCCCCAGTTCGGCCATATCGCGGCGTACTTGAGCATCGCTGAAACCCAGGATTGCCCCTAGTGTGCTGCTGGGAATCGTCTCGACACCTTGCCGCTGCAGCATCTGCAATTCACGCAAGTAGAGGCCAGCTCGTCGCTCCGTCGGCTTTGCGATTCGATTGCCCGGCATAACCCCTCCGATCGTTACAACGCATAACAACGGTTTAGCTGGTCGGAACAAATTACGGAATCGACCATTATTTACCCAGCCCTCTCAGTTTACTTATCCCATCATATTTCCATAGACGATGAAACAGGTGCTTTGGGCATCTATTCGTTGACTCGTCTACTTTACCAACCTTGTCGCCAGGCGGGAGAGAAGGAACTCGGCAATTCGGGTTCCGTCGGATTGCCAGTGGCGCGTTTGTCCGGGTTGGGGAGCGAGATTCACTGCGAGAGGGAATGTCCGAAAGGAAGGTCAGGCGAAAGGGTTTTCGCCGACTGCCAGATGCTGCGTTCAGCTTAGATGGATCCAGGTTTCGAAGGAGAGCGAGAAATGAGAAAGCTGTTGGCTTTGCCAGCGTTGGCGGCGATTCTGTCCGCCTTCTCGGCAAACGTAGCTTCGGCTGCCTATTGCGGTGCGATCAGCTACGAAAATGCGGGTGTTGTCAGTGGGGATCCTTGTGCCCCACACAGTCACACCATCATGAAGACGGTCCGACGAGTGGTCTACGATCAGGAAGTGGTCCAAGCAACTCGATCGGAATACCAAACGGTGTATGAAGACCGCGAAGTACAGCGGACGCGTTACGAGCGTTCGACCGAGTACCGCGAGGTCAACTACACGGTCACTCGTCCTGTGTACGAAACACAGGAGAAGGTGATCAACTACACGGTGATGAAGCCGGTGTATGAGACCCGCACCAAGCAGGTCCAGTACACGGTGCGACGCCCTGTCTACGAAACGCACGAGAAGGTGATCAATTACACGGTGATGAAGCCGGTGTACGAGACCCATGAAAAGGTCATCAACTACACCGTTCGTCGTCCAGTGTATGAAACCCGCCAGAAGACGATCAACTACACGGTGATGAAGCCGGTGTATGAGACCCATGAAAAGGTCATCAACTACACCGTCATGGTCCCTGTGCAGGAAACTCGCGAGCGGACGATCAATTACACCGTCATGGTTCCCGTGACGGAAACTCGTGAACGTACCGTGACTCAGCGGATCACCAAGCCGGTGAATTACACCAAGACGGTCATGGTCCGTGGTGGAAGCTGGGAAACCCGCTCTGAAGAAGTCCCTGGACCAGTCGTCCGACGCACCATTCGCGAACCGGGCAGCTGGGTCTTTGACGAGGCGACTTGCAAGTGCGTTTATGTTCCTGGTGCCTGCCGCACCGAGTGCGTCCAGTGCCCGCCCAAGACGATCTGCAAGAAGGTTTGGGTTCCCACCTGCGAAGAGAAGATCATCAACTGTGTTCGGTACGAAACCGAATGCATCTCGAAGGTGGTTCCTTACACCGTCTGCAAGATGGTTCCTGAGTGCCGCACCAAGACGTCGACCTACACGGTTTGCAAGATGGTTCCGGAATGCCGGAGCAAGACCTGCACCTACACCACCTGCCGCATGGTGCCCGAGTGCCGTACGAAGGTCTGCAACTACACGGTTTGCAACTGGGTTTGCGAACCGCGCAGCAAGACCTGCACGTACACCACCTGCCGCATGGTGCCCGAGTGCCGTAGCAAGACCTGCACCTACACCACCTGCCGCATGGTATGCGAGCCGAGGGTGAAGGACGTTTGCTACACGGTTTGCACGATGGTTCCAGAACAGCGATCGAAGACCTGCACCTACACGGTCTGCCGGATGGTTTCGGAATGCCGCACCAAGACGGTCCCCTACACCGTCTGCAATGCAGTTCCCTACACCTGCACCGTGAAGGTGGCCAAGCGAGTTTGCGTCCAGGTTCCCTACACCTACACCCGGTGCGTTCCCCGCGTTGTCTGCGAAGAAGTGCCGGTGACCGTCAGCTGTGGAAACGTTGATCCTTGCAGCAGCAATGGCAACGGCCTCGGCGGCAACGGTGGGTTGTTCAATGGACGGATTCGCAATGGTCTGCACAACCTGATCCATGGCGTCGGCGGATGCGTCCGCAACGTGCTCCATGGTGGTTGTGGCCTGCTGGGTGGTTGCGGTGCCGGTGCTGGTTGCAGCGAAGGCTGCGACAGCGGATGTGCCGCTCCTGCTGCCAGCAGCTGCGACAGCTGTGCCGGCTGATTCCTGAGTAATCCCAACGCGTTCACCGACTGATAGCAGCATCGGTGATTCCCTCGAACTGGCCGGGCCCCCAAGCCCGGCCAGTTTTTTTATCCCCCCACCGGCTCGCTGGGAGACTTCCTCCAAGTCGGCTACAATTCGGACCGCCCTGGTTGTCCCGGCCAAGATCCTCCCCTTAGGGAAGTCCACTGCGTGTCCGATTCCATCGATATCGATTCGAACCCAACGAAAACGACTCCGCGATCGGCCCTGCCGTTCATTTTTGTCACCGTGCTGCTGGATGTGCTTTCCTTCGGAATCATCATCCCCGTCCTGCCCAACCTACTCAAGCAGATGGTTGGTGGTGATGCCGCCATAGCCGCCAGCTACTATGGGCTCTTTGGCACCACCTGGGCCGTCGCTCAATTCTTTTGCGCCCCGATCCTAGGATCGCTATCCGATCGGTTCGGAAGACGTCCCGTGCTTTTGCTCTCCTGCCTTGGGCTTGGACTGGACTACATCCTCATGGCGCTCGCCCCCACCTGGCAATGGCTCTGGCTAGGTCGGTTGCTCTCCGGGATCACCGCCGCCAGTTTTGCTACGGCAGGCGCCTATGTTGCTGATGTGACGCCGCCTGAAAAACGTGCCGCCAGCTATGGCATCTTCGGCGCAGCCTTCGGGCTTGGGTTCATCCTCGGTCCCGCCCTTGGCGGTATCCTCGGAAGCATCCACCTGCGTCTCCCCTTCTGGGTCTCCGCCGCGCTAGCTTTGGCCAATGCAGCCTATGGGTTCTGGATCCTCCCAGAGTCGTTACCTCCAGAGAAACGTCGCAATTTCTCCTGGAGCCGCGCCAATCCGATCGGAACATGGAAGTTTCTTTTCTCGGTACCTTCCCTGTCCCGGCTGGCTCTGGTTGGCTTCCTCTACCAATTGGCTCATCAAGTCCTGCAGAACGTTTTTGTCCTCTACACCCAGCATCGCTACCTCTGGAAAGAACGAGAAGTGGGGCTTGCCCTGGCTGCAGTTGGAGTCGGAAGCGTCGTGGTTCAGGGCTTTCTTGTCCGCCGCATGATGGCTCGATTCAATGAGCCGATGCTACTATTGACGGCACTCGTTTTCGGGATGGCAGGCATGCTGCTCTTCGGCACTGCCCCCAACGCCTGGTGGTTCTGCCTTGCCATCCCTGTCATGGCTGGAATGGGATTCTTCATGCCAGCGCTGCAGGGCATGATGACTCGACAAGTCGATGTCCAGCAGCAGGGGCAACTTCAGGGAGCTACCGGAGCCCTCCATTCGGTGGCCGGATTGATTGGCCCCATCCTCTTCACCTCCTTGTTTGCAGCGGTACTGGAACGAGGCGGTGCGCCCTTCTGGTCCGGCCTCCCATTCTGGGCTGCAGCCTTCCTCTTGCTTCTAGGAATCTTTGTCGCCCTCCCAGCCGCTCGCTCCTATCGAGATTCCTAATTCTCTTCTTTTCCAAAAACCATCGGCGCTAGGATGCCGGCAGGGAAGTTCTTGCGGGAATTCCCTAAGGTTCTAGGAAGCAATACTGGAAGTTCTGCCTCATCCCGGCCACAATGCATAGTTGTCCACGCGCTATTGATCGAGGGAGTCCTTCATGCAGTACGTTTTTCGACTCGCGGAATTGCTGGGCCATACTCCGGACCGCCACAAGCGGCCGGGGACCATCAAAGCGATCGTCGAATACACCGGTCTGGATCGCCATCAAGTCGCGGCTCTGCTGAAAAACGAAGCCAAATACATCCCTTTAGAAGCTCTTTCGCGCCTGTGTGACTACCTGATCGAACATGGCTACGCATCGGCGGAAGAACTTCCAGGTGCGCTGTTTGCGATCAAGCCAGAGAACTTCTGGGAACTGCTGGCAAGACGCAAACGCCTGGAGATCTGTGTGGGAGTGCGGCGCCCCCCCGAGTCCGATACTGCCGAATCCGCCTGGGTGGTCGCCAGCGACGCGGTGCTCGTCGGAGAAGTTCTCAACGGAGTCTCTACCCTCGGCGGCACCGCCAAAGCAAGAACGAACTCCCCCAATCCAGCCTCGCGAGTCTCCGACTTGCCACCTCACCCTGAACATCTTCGGCAATCGCTGGTCTGGAGCCCTGGGACGATGCCACCGGCCGATGTCCAGAATGCCGCCAGAAATATCCACTCCGACTTCTGCGAAGGGGCAGGTGATCGGGCTCTGGTCTGCGCGGGCAGCGTCAAGAGCAACCCCGTCGTTGAGATGGTCTTCGCCAATGCCTTCGCCGGCACACCATTTCAGTCGGAAGACGACGTCGAAGATGCTTCGTTGCGACGATGCCCCTTTTTCCTGAGATACCGCGACACCGACCCCCATCCCCCATCGCTCGCCGCCGGCCTGAAACTCAGCCGCAACCAAAAGACCACGCAACCTGGCCTCTACTATGAGCGGGAGGATGGGAAGTGGGAGTTCGCTGGGGGAGACGGCAAACGGGATGCGGCACTGGTGTTCTACATCTATCGCGAATCGCTGGGGCAACTGGAAATGGTGCTCAGCGGCTTCTCCGGCCGCGCCACCCGCCTGCTGGCCAGAACTCTTGCCCACCGCGCAGAGGACTTCTGGCCACCGGTAGCCCATGAAAACTACTGTCAGGTCGGTGCTTTCATCGTCCAGTATGAAGCATCGCCAGAAGCGAGCGATCCTAGCGATATTCTGCGAACCGATCTACTTGCCAACGCGTCGATCCTTCCGATCCCTGCTAAAGCGATCTCCAAGCGACTGAATTAAACCTCCGACAGATGCGGAGATTGGGGCGCAGACTAGCAAGTCCAAACGAGGCGAGTAGAGCGCGGCTGTGGTGGCTTCGAGATCCCGTAGTCTAGCTTGGCTACCTTTCTGCGAGGAACCAAATTGAAAGTCATCCTAACGCTTCTTGTCCGCGATGAAGCCGACATCATCCAGCAGAACATCGATTACCACCTCTCCCGAGGAATCGACTTCATCATCGCGACCGATAACCTGTCCGTGGACGGCACCAACGAGATCCTGCAGGAGTACGAACGCCAAGGCGTTCTGGAATTGATCGAGGAGAAACAAGACGATTACGCGCAGTCAAAATGGGTGACGCGCATGGCGCAATTGGCAGCCAAAAAGTATGGCGCCGACTGGGTGATCAACAGCGATGCCGATGAGTTCTGGTGGCCAGAAACGGGTACGATCCAAGAAACACTGGCATCATTCCCGGAATCAATTCTTGCAATTCAAGTTGAGCGTACCAATTTTGTCCCGATTGACGATGAATCAGATCATCCACTTCGAAGAATGCTTGTCCGAGAGCGGAATTCTTTCAACGGAAAAGGTAAGCCCCTGCCTCCAAAGGTCATTCATCGCGGAATGGCCGATGTGCAAGTTGGTCAGGGCAATCACAAAATCGTCATGCCGGACGAAAGCATGCTGGGTTCCTCCGATCAGATCGTCATCTTCCATTACCCGCTCAGAACCTTCCAACAGCTCCAAAACAAAATTGTGCTTGGAGGTGCCGCCTATGAGCGAAACATGGAATCGACGAAGCGGCAGGGTGCCGTCTGGAAGCATCTTTATTCACTACACAAGGAATCGAAACTTGAGGAATGGTACCGATCCCAGATCCAGTCGGAAGAACTGCTTCGCCTAGGCATCATGGAAGGAACACTGATAGAAGATCATCGACTCGCCACCTACCTGAAGGAACGGGGCTTCCTATGAATAGGAATCGGCATCGAGCGTTGGTTGCCGGTTGGTTCAGCTTTGAAGGTAGAAAAGCAACCTTTGGCGACGTGCAGGCGATGGAGGTAGTTCGTCGCTGGCTTGATGAACTCGATTGCCCTTACGATGTCGCTGGCCACCCGCAGAACCGAGTCGATGGGGTCGATATCGAGCTTGTAGATCCGAATGACTACTCCATCTTCATTTTCGTATGCGGGCCCTGGGGTGGCGGTCGTTCCCTGCTTCATCGATTCGAGCATTGCTTCAAGATAGGTGTCGACCTTTCCATTCGAAACAGTGCGCATGGCTTTGATCTTCTATTCCCTAGAGAGTTTGCTTCGACTCATCAGCCCGATCTAGCATTCGCAGCAGGAAGCCATGAAGTCGATGTGGTAGGAGTTGCACTGGTGCACCCCCAACCGGCTTTCGGCGAAAGACAACGCCATGCCGAAGTTCAGGCGGCTGTGGATCGCTATTTTGAAGTATCGGGTGCGGTTCGCGTTCCGCTGGATACTTTGCTACATGAGAACACTGCCGGAATCGATCATGTGGCTCAACTGGAAGCGATGATTCGACGAGTCGATGTCGTGATTACATCGCGGTTACATGGTCTTGTTTACAGTCTAAAGAATGGCATCCCCGCCGTGGCGATCGACCCGATCGCTGGCGGCGCCAAAGTGACAAGCCAAGCGACAGCCCTAGACTGGCCTCTTTTGCTTGCAGGAGATCGAGTCGATTCCGAACAGATCGCTCTTGCGATCCAACAATCGAAAACGCAGGAGACCCGAGAACTCATTGAAAAATCCCAAAAGACCGCAGCGATTGGGATTGAAAGAATCAAGAACAGCTTCCAACACGAAATCGCCAACCGCCTGGAGATGTAGAGCTTCTGATCCTCACCTCCCGGCACCTCCCAGCGATCGCATATCGGTTCCCCGGAAAGATTCCAATCGCTCCCGAAATCCCAGCCTCTCACCAAGGGCTTCTCTCAGGAAGTCGCAGGCCTTCCTGGTGGGCCTCCGGTCGGTCTCGGATAGAGACAGCAGTTCACGGGACAGACATCGTGGCTGGGACCAAAGCTACCCAAGGCCGGTTTGTCGCTCCCCGGCGTCATCCTCTCCACCACCAACTCCCCAATCATCCGGACAAAGCGTCGATCGGTGCCGACGGTTCGAATCCGATGCAACTGAATCCCCAGTTCCTGGCAGATGCCAGCCACCTCTTCATCGAGGTCATATAGCACCTCCATATGGTCCGACACGAACCCTATTGGCTGGACTAGCACATCTTCCAGCGGATGATCCGCATGCAGTTCCCGAATTCGATCCCCCACATCAGGTTCCAACCATGGTTGCTGCGGCGGTCCTGATCGACTCTGGTAAGCCATTTCCCATGTGCCGTGCCCAGCTCCCTCGGCGATCAATCTTGCGGTCTCGGTCAACTGACGTACGTAATTGCTGTTGTCGGACATCGCCATCGGGATGCTATGTGCGGTAAAAAGCAAAGGTGCTTTTTCGCGCCGAGACTGCGGTAGCTGCGCCAGCGCCCGCTTCAGGTATTCCACCTGTGGCTCTATAAAGCCCGGATGGTTGTAAGGCATCCTCAGCTTGTCGACTCTGGGAGCCGATTCCCCAATCTTCTGCCTGGCGTCTTCGATATTCTCTCGATACTGACGACAACCGCTGTAGCAGCTATAGGCGGAAGTGAAGAATGCGAGGGCATGCTTCCTGCCGTCATCCCGCATCTGCTCCAGAGCCTCGGTCAAATAGGGACTCCAGTTCCGATTACCCCAATAGACCGGAAGATCAATGCCCTGCTCCTTGAAGTCGGCTTCGATCGCCGCCTTCAGATCGCGGCACTGCTGCTGAATCGGGCTTTTACCGCCAAAATGGTAATAGTGCTCGGCCACTTCCAACATCCGTTCCCTAGGAACGTTCCGGCCCCGCAGCACATTCTCCAGGAACGGAATCACTTGCTCGGGTGACTCAGGGCCACCGAAAGAGACCAACAGCAACGCATCGTACATTTTCGCGACCTCGCATCTTCTACTGACAATAGGTCAACCCGCATCGTGGGGACCCGACCAGGCCCCGCCCATCCGAAGGATCGCGACCGGACCTCGATGGGGACCGATTCGATTTTCTAGGGACAAAAAAAAATCGGCTGAGTTCAACTCAGCCGATTTCCTATGACCCCGACGGGACTCGAACCCGTGTTACCGCCGTGAAAGGGCGATGTCCTAGGCCGCTAGACGACGGGGCCAGATGTCAGAGGTGCCGTGACAGAAACATGTTTCTTCAAGCAATCCCGACCTGGATGGACCAAGTTTTATCGGGACTTTAGAGTTCGGTCAAGACACCCAAGAACTATCGGTGATTTCCCGGGGGTCGCTTGACCAATTCATCGAGCAAACTCGATCCCCAAATCGCGTGGGAGCAAACAAACCGCTCGGTTTTCCGATCTCCGAAGGCTGCGACTACTCTTCCAAAGGATTGACCGCAGGAGGAAAACCACCCGCTTCCTCGGGAGCCTTTTGAATCGCTTCAAAAACCTCGCGACGGTGGACTGGCACCTCTTTCGGCGCCTCGACCCCTAAACGCACCTTGTCACCACGAATCTCCACCACGATGATCGTGATGTCGTTGTTGATGACGATGCTCTCATTTTTCTTGCGGGAGAGGACTAACATGGCATCTCTTCCTTAAGTCGGGGCTATCCGATCTTCGCCAAGGTTACCTCCACGCGTCAGTGCGTGGACCCAGCCCTTGCGGTCGCCCGTCCCAAACCCTTCCGTTTGCGTCGCAAATCCAAAAGCGAAAAAACTTTGGAACCCGTCTTGACAGCACAATGCACCAGCGTTCCTCTTTCCACTCTACGTGCGACTTTTGGGTAGTCAAGCAATTCCACCTGATTGGAGCGATTTTTGCACGCATTTTTTTGGCCCTGAGGCAAATGTAGTCCGATGCGGGGAGGAGTGGCTAGGGAATGATCACCAGCAACCAGGTTCCGAATGGGTTCGGGTGGTCCTGGTTCATGACCTTTTTGGTTTTTTTCCTGGCCGGAAGCGACCGGATTCCGGGAGTCAATGAGTCGCACTATTGGGCCAAGGCAATGCATGCCTGGAACCCGACTTGGGGGGGGCCTGATTTCTTTCTCTCCTCCCCCGACACGCACTGGCTTTTCTACCGCTCCGTCGGGGCGTTCACGTTACTCCCCCTTTCCCAGGAGTCCACCCTGTGGATTGCGAGAGGGCTTCAGTGGGGTTTCCAGGCGTTGGCCTGGAGCTGGATGTTAAGGCCCATCACCGGCTCCCCCTGGTGGATCGCCGGGACTGCGGCAGCCTTTCTCAGTTGGGTCCGATTCTTCCACCTGTCCGGGGAGTGGGTTGCTGGAGGCGTGGAAGCGAAGGGGTTTGCTTATGCTTGGGTCTGGCTGTCTTTGGGCTGTGCTCTGCGCCAGAGATGGAGCGGATCGTTATGGAGCGGCGGAATTGCCACGGCCTTTCACGTCTTGGTGGGAGGCTGGTATCTGATCCTCCTGGCCGGATCGATCGGTCTCTCGCTGGTTCGCTCAGGCGCCTGGAAACGAATCTCGCTGCGATGGCGTGAGGTCCCTGCCCTGCCGGTAGCAGGGGTCCTCGGAGGCGCCGTTTTGGGCATTGGCGCATCACTGGTAGGTCTGTTGCCCGCTTTGCTTCAGGACCGCGCCAGTAGCCTGGAGGATCGCTGGATGGCACCCTGGATCTACGTTTACGATCGCTTGCCTCATCACCTGGCGCCAACGCAATTCACCCCAGATCGATGGGCCATGCACTTGATTGGACTAGCGCTTTCCTGGGGAATCTGGCGATTTGCCAATCGCTGCACAAAAGCCCATTCACCTATTTCGCGCGTGGCAGGCTGGCTTGCTGGCATGACGCTGATGGCTCATCTACTTACGGTGACGGCCTACCTAATCGATCTCCTGACGAACGGGAGGCTGGAGCTTCTGGCGGCTCAGTGGCTTCGCTTCTATTGGTGCCGATGGGAAGATATCGCTCCTGGCCTCTTGCTTGCGGTCAGCTTGGGGCGTCTTGGCTCCCTCGATTCCACCTGGCTTGGCTCCAAAGATCCCGTTTCAATGCTGCCAAGGCAGTCCTTAAAAAAGGAGCCTAGCGAGTTACACTCTGCAGCCTTTCGACTCCTACTGCTGGCTCTCTCACTGATGGGATGGATCCCGCTGGTCCTTCGCCTGAGCGACCCATTGAGAGATCGTGTCGCCCCCGCCGACCGGATGCTTCTGCAGCAACCGGCGACTCCCGACACCGCCTCCCTCGACATGGCGCAGTGGCGTGCGGTTTGCCTTTGGGCGAAAGAACATACCTCGCCCGACTCGCTTTGGATCACTCCGCGTTACCAAAGCACCTTCCTGTGGTACGCTGGTCGTGGAGAATACGTCAATCAGAAAAACATACCGCAGGATGCCGGGGGGCTTGTGGAGTGGCAAAAGAGAATGGCTTCCATCTATGGTCCATCTCCCCGGGGTGGACGCGGCCAAGTCTCCCAACTCTCCTGGTCCGAAGCGGAAGCTTGGGGCGTCGACTTTATTCTGCTGGATCGCCGAGACAATGACGACCTCCCACTCTGGCCGCTTGCCTACCCTCTTGAACCGCATCGCAACGAACGGTTTATGGTGTTTCGCATCTCCCGCGGGCCCCGATCCCAGGTGCAATGAACCCCAGCCACATCCGAATTGCCAACGACGCCATAGTGGCAGCATGGAAGAGGGAGCAGGAGGTACGCGATGAGCCACGATCAGGGAACAGCTACCAGCCCGAGATCAACCTCCCAATGGGCTCAGGTCATCCGAACGCAATTGCTCCAGACCAATCGGCGATCCCCAGTGGCTGACCGCACCAAAGCCAGCTCGCTCCATCCGCCGCTGTCCTACGGGAGGCACCGTGGACCGGCGCGTTCTTCCAGCCACTCGGCGGCAGTAGCCATCGTGCTGGACCCATGGCAGGGGTCCTGGCGGATCCCCTTGCTGCTCCGACCCTCTAGAATGCGTCACCATCCAGGTCAAATCGCTCTACCCGGCGGCAGGCTACAGGCTGGGGAGAGCTTTGAACAAGCGGGGGAACGGGAGCTTCGTGAGGAACTGGGGCTGGACCAGGCGGTACTAGAGTTTCTCGGAACACTGTCCGACCGATACGTTTATGCCAGCGACCATCTAGTGCGGCCGCTGGTTTTTCTTTCCCACCAGCCTCTCCACTACTCACCGCATTGTGATGAAGTCGCAGCCTTGCTCTTCTTCCAGCAGGCTCAGTGGCTTTCGGAGAGCTGCCGACATAGCCGACTTCTGGACGACAGGCCATGGACAGGCGCCATCCCCGGTATCTGCCTGGAGGGCTTTTTTATCTGGGGCGCAACCGCCATGATCCTCGAAGACTGGGTGGCCTCCTACACGCAGTCGGAATCCCTCCTAGACACCCTGCCTCTGGAGTGAACCGCCAGGACCAAGGCACCCTGGATAGGCGGGTAGCCCTGACGCGATCTTTCCATTCGGAACGGAGAAAGATTCGCATCGGTGCGATCCCCATCCCGTCGCCAAAGCGACCTTCCGTTGATGGTCTCGCCATCCGAGCTGAAAGATACTATTCTCTGGAGATTCTATCGCAGGAACATCTGGGAGATCTGGAAGATGATACGTGTTGGAATCCTGGGGGCCTCTGGATACACAGCTTTGGAATCGATGCAATGGCTGCTGCGTCATCCCCAGGTGACGATCACGGCCGCAACCAGTCGGCAAGGAAATGGAAGCCCTGTTTCCGAGATGCATCCTTCGCTGTTTCGTCGCCTGGAAGTGCCCGTCGAAGATCTCTCGAATGAAGCGCTGCTGGAGCGATGCGATGTGGTTTTCTCCTGCCTGCCGCACGGCGCCTCCGCTCATGCCGTCAAAGACCTGCTAGCGATGGGAGGAAAGGTAATCGACTTGAGCGCGGATTATCGCCTGAGCACTCCTGAACTGTATAAGAAGTGGTACGAAGAAGAGCATCCAGATTCATCGAGACTGGGAAGTACCCCGTATGGTTTGCCGGAGCTGTTCGGGGAGCAACTTCTTGGCGCATCGCTAATCGCCAATCCTGGCTGCTATCCGACATCGGCCATTTTGCCGCTCGCCCCAATCCTCAAGGAGGGTTTGATCGACCCTCATTCGATTGTGGTGGATAGCAAAAGCGGAATCAGCGGAGCCGGACGCACCCCAAAGGTAGGAACCCTTTACTGCGAAACGGCAGAAAGCTTTCATGCCTATTCGGTCGGGAACCATCGGCATCAGCCAGAAATTGTCGACATCCTCAAGCGAGCGACGGGGCGAGATTCCTCGGTCGTCTTCACTCCCCATCTGACGCCGATGGAACGGGGGATCTTTTCGACGATCTACGTTCGTCCGCTGGAAGGGGTCTCGGCCAATCAAGTGCGAGAATGCATCGCTGCCGCCTACGACGGCCAGCCCTTCATTCGCATGGTGCCTGGCCTACCAGCCACCCGATACACCGCCCGCACGAATTACGTCGATATCAGCGTTCGCTCGAATCAGCAGTGGATCATACTTCTTTGCACCATCGACAATCTGGTCAAGGGAGCCGCTGGCGCTGCGGTGCAGAATTTGAATATGATGTTTGGCCTTGACCCCACGATGGCTCTTGTTGATTGAATGATTGAGAGAAAGAAGGATCGATGAGCCGACTGCATATCCCCAAGGGTTTTCGTTTTTCCGGCGTCAGCGCGGGCATCAAATCGAAGGCCAACTCCAAAGATGTTTCGCTGATTGTAGCTGACCACCCCTGCACCGCAGCGGGTTGCTTCACCACCAACCAGATCGTCGCCGCGCCGGTCGTCTATTCCCGCTCGCTGGTCCCATCGGCGTCGGTCCGTGGCGTGGTGATCAACAGCGGCAACGCGAATGCCTGCACCGGAGTGCGAGGCATGGAAGATGCAAAGAAGATGGCAAACCTGGCAAGGGCTGCTGTCGGCGGTGGTGATGATGAGTCAATGCTGGTGATGAGCACCGGCATCATCGGTCGATTCCTTCCGATGGAGAAGATTGAACGAGGCATCGCGATGGCTTCAAGCTCCCTGGCTGAGGGAGAGGATGCTTTTCTTGCAGCCACCGATGGCATCATGACAACCGATGCGTTCCGCAAGATCGAATCGCGAGTGATGCCGTTGCGTCAGGGCGAGGTCGCGATGGCAGGGATGGCCAAAGGCGCGGGGATGATCGGACCCCGTATGGCGACGATGCTTGCGATTGTTGTCACCGACGCCATCCTTTCGCCGGAAGCAGCCCGCCGAATGCTGCAACGCGCTGCCAACCGTTCGTTCAACCGAATCAGCGTGGAAGGACACATGAGCACCAACGACTCACTGGTTCTCCTGGCAAGCAATCGCGTTGCGGTGAAAGACCAGGAAATCGCCTCCCTGGAAAAAATGCTCGAACAACTCTGCATCGACTTGGCCAAGAAGATTCCCGATGACGGTGAAGGGGCAACCCACCTGATTGAAATCCGAGTACGAGGTGCTGCCACGGAAGACGACGCCGACCAGATAGCCAGAACGATTGCGCTGAGCAACCTGGTCAAGACGGCGATCACAGGGGGCGATCCAAACTGGGGCCGCATCGTTTCCGCTGCCGGTTACGCAGGTCGCCCGATCGATCCCTCCCGAACCAGACTTTTGCTCAATGGCTTCCTCCTGTTCGATCATGGGGAACCACAGCCCTTTGATGCCAAGGCGGTCAGTCAGAGCATCCGGGGTAGCAAGGAGACCACCATTGATCTGGAGGTAGGGACAGGAGATGGAGAAGCGACTCACTGGACAAGCGATCTGAACGCCGAGTATGTCCACTTCAACTCCGAATACACCACCTGATCAATCCAATAAGGTATCGGGACTGAATGGCACTGTCGTGATTCTGTCGGCGCGCAGGCTGATATTGGACTGAAGCGAGAGTTTTTGTAAACTTCGCCCAGCCAAGGTGATCTTTCGGTAATAAGCCAGCCTTGGTACTAGACTTGAAGCCCTCCTTGGTTCACTTGCCGGTGAAAAGCCAAGGAGGTTTTTTCATGGCCGTATCGATACCAAATTCCCCTCGCCGTGACAGTCGCAGTTTTCAGAGAATTGTCGATGCGTTTCTGGGTGGTCAAGGCCTTCCCTTCGCCGAAGTTCTTTCGGCCGAACGCATCGAAAGGGTCTTTCAAAAGCATGGCTGTTTGTTTGGACTGCATGGCGTCTACACCACGGCGATCATGGTGTGGTCTTTTCTCTCGCAAGTCCTACGCGACGGCAAAGAAGGTTCTTGCCAAGCTGCCGTTGCACGCGTCGTTAGCTATTGCCGGATGCAAGGACTCCAGGCACCAACGGATGATACCGGCGACTATTGTCGAGCGCGTGCGAAGCTATCTTCGGACGCGCTGCGTGACTTGAGTTGCGAAGTAGCCAGCGAAATGGAAGAGCAAGCTGAGCCGAAATGGCTATGGAAAGGCAGGCTTCACGCCAAGCTTGTTGATGGGTTTACATTCACGATGCCTGACACACCCAAAAACCAAGCGATGTACCCTCAAATGGAGGCGCAGAAGCTAGGTGTCGGTCTACCGATTGCACGCGCGGCAGCCATCCTATCGTTGGCTACTGCCTGCGTGATGGATCTTGCGATCGCACCCTATCAGGGCAAAGAAACAGGTGAATCGGCATTGCTCCGATCGATGTTCGGTTCACTATCACGAGGCGACATCGCGGTCCTGGATCGATACTACTGTTAATTCATGATGATCGCGGTTTTGCTCGCCCAAGGAACGCAGACTTGTGCACGCAAGCATCACCTGCGGCACAGCGACTTCCGTCGAGGCCAGAGACTTGGAAAGCATGATCACTTGATCGTTTGGGCTCGGCCACAACGCCCAACTTGGATGGATGAGGAGACTTACCGGCAAATTCCGGAGACACTGGTGTTGCGAGAAATTCGCTTCATCATTGTTAAGCCCGGTCGTCGTACCAAATCGATCGGTGTCATCACGACGCTTATCGATGCGGATGAATACACCAAGGAAGACATCGCGGAACCCTATGGTTTTCGATGGAAGCTAGTGTAACTTCTCTCAAGTAAATTCATCGCTCACCAGTTCCGTTCGAGTTCGTGAGCGCAGCGAACGAACTCGAACGTTCCGGAAGGCCTGATGATCTTCCTGCGGCCGGCTGAGCGTCGCAAGCGGATGCGTACGACGAACCTGCTGGAGCGACTGAATAAGGAGATGAAGCGGAGAACTCAGGTCGCCACGCTGTTCCCAAACGAAGCATCGCTGCTCCGTCTGATCACAGCCGTGCTGACCGAATACTCGCACGACTGGGA
>Ga0068872_10000673_pt1 | contig 28756 bp, 18 predicted proteins | sample NOAtaG_7_FD_66441 | JGI IMG/M metagenome (GOLD analysis project Ga0068872, IMG submission 66441) | Freshwater lake microbial communities from Lake Erie, under a cyanobacterial bloom - NOAA_Erie_Diel1S_2200h metaG | ecosystem: Environmental > Aquatic > Freshwater > Lake | place: USA: Ohio, Lake...
TTGGATTTGGCTGTGAATGGAAGTTATGTGATCGAGTTATTTTCGTTTCCCCATCCACCCGCCAGAGTTTCTCGTCCGGAGGCCTGTGGTCTTCGCCATCTTGCTTTTTCAGTTTCGGACCTTGACGCTGCGGTTACTGATTTGATTTCGAAGGGTATTGTTATAGAGCCCATTCGCGTGGATGAACATACCGGACGTCGCTTTACTTTTTTCGCTGACCCGGATGATCTGCCTATTGAATTGTATGAGAGCTGACTCCCGAGTTATGATCAGAAAAATCACGGCTTGCCTTTTAATCCTGCTGATTCAGCAGTGCTTTAATCCTAATTTTCTTTTTGGTCAATCGTTAACAGTGCAGATTGATAGTGTTGTGTCGGAACACATTCGCTCCGGAATTATTCCCGGGGCTGTTGTGCATATTAAAAAATCAGGTAAGGTTGTTCATTCTCGTGCCTATGGTTATGCCCAACTTACGAAAGGTAGGGGTGAGTCTTTAGTTGTTCCAATAAAAATGACCACTGCTCATTTATTTGACATTGCTTCACTCACTAAGGTAATTGGCACTACCACTGCTTTGATGATTTTAGTTGATCGTGATTCAATTAAACTTGATGAACCGGTCTCCAATTATCTGCCAGGATTTGAGGATCCTCCTAAATCGCAGATTACGATACGACACTTATTGCAGCATACCGCTGGATTGTATGAATGGTATCCGATGTATTATAAAGCTTCTGGAAAAGAGAGTATCTATGATTTGATCCATCAATTGCCATTACCTTACCCCGTAGGTGCAAAGCGTCGCTATAGTGATTTAGGTTTTACACTTTTGGGTGAAATCGTTGAGCGTGTTGGAAAACAACCGCTCGATGTATTTATGAAGAAAAATATTTTTTATCCTTTGGGTATGCACCATACGATGTATCGTCCTATTGATGAAAGATCAGGCTTAAAGATTGCAGCTACGTCTACGGGTAATCCCTATGAGAAACGCATGGTCTATGATCCGTCCCTGGGTTTTCAGTTTTCTGAAATTCAACCCGGTTCCTGGAATTTGTGGCGTGATTATGTATTAGTGGGTGAGGTAAATGATGGAAATGCCTGGTATGGTGGAAAAGGTGTTTCTGGTGCAGCGGGCCTTTTTTCGACTGCTTCTGATCTTCAGAAGTTGGTCGATATGCTTCTTCATGGAGGTAAGCATGGTTCACAACAATTTCTTTCAGAAAAAGTTGTTCGAACTTTTTTGACGGTAGATGGTTATGGAAACGGCCTGGGTTGGGTAATGGATCCCGAATCCTCCTTTATGCAAAGAGTTCCTGAAGGTAGTTTTGGTCATACGGGTTTTACAGGCACCAGTATTGTAGCTATTCCTTCAAAAAAACTTAGTGTAATTATTCTGACCAATCGTCAGCATGTTGGATTTCGTGATGGCAAGAATTACACCAATGTTAATCCGCTACGTCAGGCCATTTTGGAAAAATGTCTGGCGCTTTATCGGGATTGAAATTAATTCTCTTTGGTGGTGACCGTACTCATTTAGGTCAGCCATTCGCAGACACTATGTTTGTATCACGATGATGCAGCAGAGATCGGTTTAACCAAAAGACAAGACATATCGATTCTAAAAGATCGTAAACTTCTCTTTTCCAAAACATCAGAAAAGTTGTTCGTTAAACCTGGGTTCTGTTGTAGTCATTTAGATTGTGGCAGAATAAAATCCTTAAAAGGCAATAAACTGCCATAGTTGACTCTAATTTGGGCCCGTGAGGGCCTGAATTAGTTTATAGGGTTCTCAACCTTTAGAATAAGTCATTAGAAAGTCGTAGCTCTCCTTTAGTTTTTCAAAAACATCTCCCTCCACTTTATCCATTTCCACAACCAGCCAGTTGTGGTTTTCACTGGCGGACTGGAGAATGGCAGGCATATCCTGACTTCCTTTTCCTACTGCAGTCATGGGATCCGGATTGTCTTGAGCGAGTGATTCGTGCCACTGCGCCGGTCCATCCTTGATGTGCAGGAATTTTGCACGGGTTCCGAATTTTCGAATGATGGCTGCCGGATCCAGACCTGCTACTTTGATCCAATACGTGTCGAGCTCAAAGAATACATCTTCCCCAAGCTCTTCCAGTAAAATTTCATAAGGTCGACTTCCGCCAAGGTTGTTTCTAAATTCCCACCAGTGATTGTGTAAACCAAACCTTAATCCATTGTCTTTTGAAAACTGAGCGGCCTCTTTGTACAGCTTAACCAATTCAAAGGTCCCTTCCAAGGTACTGTACCGTGGATCTTCCGGCCAACCATGCCAGATCATGCTGGTACAACCGTAGGCCTTGGCAGTCTCTATATAGGTTTTGCGGTAATCGTTTGTAGGAATTTCAATATGTGCAGAGGATACCTGAAAACCATTCTCGTTTATCAGTCTCGCACCTTGGTTCAAAGAGATTCCTTTCGGCCAAAACGCAGTTTCAACATGACTGAATCCAATGCCGGCCAGTCTTTTTAAAGCTCCGGCAGCATCTTTTTCAATTTCTTGACGAATGGTGTAGAGTTGTACAGAAAGTTTGGGTTGCATAGAGGCAGTGGAGGTGCAGCTGGTTAGATAAAAAGACTGCAGGGCTGCACCTGTGAGGCTTACTCCTGCTGATTTCATAAAATCTCTTCGTGATGGCATACGGAATTCTTTTACGGAATAGTTTTACCAAGTTAGGTAATTGTCCTGACCATTGATTTATTTTATATACAGAAACGAGGTTTAGAAAATATGAAACTGGAGCACGTGGCCATCTGGACCAATCAATTGGAAGTATTGAAAGCTTATTATGAGGAGTTTTTTGGCGGCACTTCCAATTCCAAATACCTTAATCCTAAAAGAAATTTTTCCAGTTACTTCATAAGTTTCGAAAGTGGTGCGCGTCTGGAATTGATGTCTCTACCTGATTTACGTGTCAATGAAAACGATCCCTTGAGTCCATATCAGGGAATCATCCACCTTGCATTTTATGTTGATTCGGTTGAGGCGGTTGATGCCATGGCGGAGCGCATGCGTGTAGCCGGGTATCCCATTTTAAGCGGGCCACGAAGGACAGGCGATGGATATTACGAATTTGAGACCTTTGATCCGGATCAAAACCGAATTGAGGTTGGCACACCCCTAAATCAGTGATTTTATAAATCAAAGCGCATTCGAATATCGGCCACTCGAAAGCCTGATTCGATTAATTTTTTATACTCGGTGCTTTGTGGATTCAATAGTGGATTGGTGTGATTTAAATGAATGAAATGAATTTTAGCGCGTTCCTGCTTGGGTAGTGCGCTAAATCGATTCATACTTTCTTCTACCAAAGGATGAGGGATGGAGCTTATATCACGGTAGCCTACTTCAGCAGAATTGAAAAATGTACCATCGATGAGCGCCACATCAACTCGACTGATCCAATTTTCAATGGGCTGATTCCACTTTTCCCATTTATCGATATCCGGAATAAAGAGTATTTTTTTTGATGGTCCTTCAATTAAAAAACCTGCTGTTTCAGAGTACTCATCACGATGCGGAACTTGCAATGCCCTCACTCGAATTTTTTCAGAAAGGTTTAAATAGACTTCGCTCTCCAGACTTTTTAATAGAATATTTTGTTCGCGAACCAGCTGACTCCATGGCCCGTTTTTAGTTAGATACTCTGTCATTTTCGGAAGCGCAAACACGGTTACGTTTTTAGCCCCAAGCGCTTCTTTACCCAGAAACATCAATCCGCTGTAATGTCCGATATGGGCATGGGTAAGAAAAATTCCGTCTGTTCCGGCTGGGTGCTGACTTTTCCCAAATGATTTAAGAAGACGAAGTTGGGATTCAATATCCGGTGTGGCCTCAACGATCCATGCTTTACCTGAGGCGTCATCAACGAGTCCGAGAGAAACTACCTTTCGATCGGGATTTTCAGAGGTACAACAACTTTTTTGGCAACCGATGTGCGGTGATCCTCCATCCTGAAGAGTTCCTAAAACAACTAAAAATGGATCTTTCGATTGACCGGCTGCTGATCCAAATAGAAATAAAGCCAATAGCAGATAAAGTTTTCTCATAGGGTTGTTCGGTTTTGCATTCCGACGATTAAGTTGGAAATTAACATTTTAACGCCAAAGCAATGCTCAAGATCTATCTCACTGGTATCGTCATTTTGGTATCGGCAATTGTTCTAAATATCCTAGCCGGATTGTTGGGAATCGTAGGTTGGTACGATTTTCTAACAGGACTTATGCGAGATGGTAAGCTGTTTTTACGTCAATTGGGAGTTTTGGACTATGCCTGGCTTTTTGTTCTGTACCCTACCTTCCTGGGTCTTACAACTCTATTGGCCGATCGATTGTTTAAGCTGATTTAAAAAAGTTCCCGGTAAAGAATCGTGCCGACCATGCCCACCAAATCAGTAGTGGATGGATCAGCACTAAACGGATCCAGGCCATTTCCGTAGTTACTTTCAATGGGCCAACTGCAGTTAAGCCTGAAGTGATAAAATGAATATGGCTTGGAATGAAAGCGATCAGAAGCAAGATGATGCCCAGGCTTGCCATCTTTCGTGTTTGTTTTGGGATTAGGAGCAAAGCGAGGGATAGCTCTAGTGTTCCTGCCATAAGATTTATTCCGAATCTCAGTTCTGAAAGGTAGTCCGGTATGAGTGGCCAGTATACATCCGGATTGATGAAGTGATTGATTCCGGCAAACGAGTAGAAGATTATTTGAAGAAGAAAAAGGGATGTTCGGATCAGGTTTCCAAATGCCATACGAATAGATTACAGTATTATTTTATTTGTAGTTGGGTAAGATGATGCTATTATGAAGAGTGGTATAGGTCAGCATTTTCCGCATGCTTACTTTTTGGATGTCGGGGGTCTATTCCAAAAGAACCAAAAAGGTATCCCAGTGAACATGAGTCCCAAACCAAGTAATGCTTCACGTGGTTTTGTTGATATGGTTACTAAGATAAGAATGATGCAGAAAATAATAAAGATGGCTGGTAATACCGGGTATCCCCAAGCTTTATAAGGTCGTTCAGCATCTGGCATTCTGATGCGCAGCACAAACACGCCCAATGTTGTAGCTCCATAAAAGATGAAGGATGCAAAAACAAGCATATCGGTGAGCTGATCAAAACTTCCGGACAGTACCAAAAGTGAGGCCCATACGGCCTGAAGTACTAAAGCCTTTGATGGCGTACGGTATTTGGGATGCACGTAGGAGGCCAGCTTGAAAAAAAGTCCATCCTTAGCCATCGCGTAATAAAGCCGGGGTGGAGGTAGTACAGTACTGTTGGTAGCACCAAACGTGGTGAAAAGAATTAAGATAGACATGAACAAAGCGCCTCCTCCCCCAAGAAAACTTTTTACTACAGCTATCGCTGCAATGGTATTCTGTGATTGGTGTGCTTCAATAATTTGATCTACCGGAAGAATGTAGAGATAAGTAAAATTCATCAGTACATAAATGATAATGATGAAAATAACTCCCGATACTAGGGCCAGTGGAAGATTCCGATTGGCATTTTTTATTTCGGATCCCAGATAACCCGTACTGCTCCAGCCTTCATAGGCCCAAAAAGCTGCCAGCATCGCTGCGAAAAAATGCTCGATAAATTCAAGGCTAAAAAGACTTCCTGGGTCGTGTCCGGTTGCGGTTTGTGACAGATTGGCCATTCCTCCATTTCCTATGGTAAGTCCAAGAATAATAACGAGCAGCATACTTACCACAACGGCCATCAATACAATTCGGCTCAGTCCTTCTCCGGTCTTTAGTCCGAAGATGTTGAAGATTGTAAGACTTCCAATCAATGCTATTGTAAGAACCTTAACCCCGAAATTATCGAATGGGGTAAAGATGCCGAGCCATTCAATCGAAGCTATCGATTCCGGTAATTGGGGCAAAGGAATAATGGTGTTGAACGATTGTGCGAAGACATAGGCTATGGAAGCCAAAGCCGAAGACCGTATGACTGTAAAGCAGGTCCACCCAAATAAAAAAGCAAAAAAACGATTGTAGATTCGTTTGAAGTAAACGTATTCCCCGCCTGCGTCCGCCATCATACTGGCCACTTCTGCATTGCTGAGAGCACCGAATAAAGTGATCAGCCCAGCCACTACCCAACCAATCAATACTAAAGTCGGAGAACCTAATTCAGCCGACATGGGTGCCACTTTTTTATAAACACCAGAGCCTATGACAGCACTTACAGTAATGATGAAGGTGGCAAAGAGTCCTAGTGTACGGACTAACTGCGGAGCATCTTCTTTTTGCATGATGCATGATAAGGTTTTAGGCTTGATTTGGCAACTTTGGGGTTCAGGAAAACTCCCCATAATTGATAACTTTGGAGATATGAAGTTATTTACGTCTCGCTCATTTGGATTAATCCATACTGTACGCAATTTTATAGTTCTGGTCCTCTTTGTTTTTGGGGGAACCGTTCAATCTCAACAGTTATCCTCCGAGATACCTCTGGATTGGCATCTACTCGATCCAGAGTCGGATCAGGTTCAGGGCTTAAGTGTAGAAAAGACCTATACGACCTTGCTTAAAAATAAACCATCGAAAACGGTTGTAGTAGCGGTTATTGACTCTGGTATCGACACAGAACACGAAGATTTAAAATCGGTTATGTGGATAAATCCAGGAGAGGTGGCTGGTAATGGGATGGATGATGACAAAAATGGATATGTGGATGACATTCATGGCTGGAGTTTTATAGGAAGTAAAGCTGGTAATGTAAACGAGGATACCTATGAACTTACTAGGGAGTTGGTTCGACTTTCATCAAAATTTGAGAAAATCGATACCAGGTCGCTATCGAAAAAAGATAGAGCTGACTTTGATTACTACACTAAAGTAAAGTCGGCCTATGAAGAAAAGATGGCTCAGGACGATAAGCAGTACAAGATGTACAAGAGGCTTTATCAAAGTTTTCGTTTTGGATTGGATACGCTTCGCTCTGTACTTGGAAAAGGGCCTTATACACAACAGCAAATTGAATCGGTAAAGTCCGATGATCCTGCCATTCTATTCGCCAAAAGTGTGGTGATCAATTTGATGAAAAACGCTCCCGGAACGGATCCGGATCAGCTCCTGGAAGAAATTCAAGGTGCCTATGAATACTTTCAGCGCATTGTTGAATATGGATTAAATAAAGATTTTGATCCGCGTTCTATTGTGGGCGATGACTACAACAATAAAAAGGAGCGATTGTATGGTGCCGCCGACGTTAAGGGTCCGGATGCAGAGCACGGAACTCATGTTGCCGGTATCATTGCAGCTGACCGAACTAATGAGCTGGGCATAAAAGGAATTGCAGATAATGTAAAAATTATGGCCATACGCGCTGTTCCGAATGGTGATGAACGTGATAAGGATATCGCTAATGCCATCTACTACGCTGTCAATAACGGTGCGCGGATTATCAATATGAGTTTTGGAAAAGATTATTCACCAGATAAAATTCTGGTGGATGAAGCGGTTCGTTATGCCGAGAAAAAAGGGGTGCTGCTAATCCATGCTGCTGGAAATGATGGGAAAAATACTGATTTAGAAACCAATTTCCCTTCCCCGAAGATGCTTTCAGGTAAGCCGGTGAAAACCTGGATCGAGATTGGTGCCTCCGCGCCCGGTAAAAATGAAACAGACCTGGTTGCCGATTTTTCTAATTTTGGAAAGAAGCGTGTCGATTTTTTTTCACCGGGTGTGGATATTTATTCTACCATTCCAAACGGAGGTTATAAAAAAAATAGTGGTACCAGCATGGCGGCGCCAGCTGCTTCTGGTGTGGCCGCATTGTTGATGAGTTATTTCCCGGAACTTTCCGCTCAGCAGGTAAAAGATATCCTGGTTCAATCCACGCGTAAATTTGATGGCTTAAAAGTAAACCCTCCTGATGGAGGTGATCCTGTTTCCCTCTCTGAACTATGTATTACCGGTGGTTTAGTAAATGCGTATGAGGCGGTGAAACTTGCTCTCAAGGCAAAAGAAGTTGCAACTCCGAAACGATAGTTGCTTAACTGCGCGGATGAAATTCCCGGATAACCTGTTTCAGGTAATCCCGGTCTAAATGGGTGTAGATCTCTGTGGTCGTTATGCTTTCATGCCCTAGCATTTCCTGAACAGCCCGAAGGTCTGCTCCGCCTTCAATTAGGTGGGTTGCAAAACTATGACGAAACGTATGCGGACTAACTGTTTTGCGAATGCCTGCTTTGGCTACCAGATTTTTAATAATGGTAAACACCATTACCCTGCTTAGCGGACGTCCGCGGCGGTTGAGAAAAACAAAAGATTCTGAGCCTTCCTGAATTTTCTGCTGAGGTCGGACGTGCTCCAGATATAAGTTCAGATATTTCAAAGCCTCTTTACCGATAGGGACAAGCCTCTCTTTATTACCCTTTCCAATGACTCTAAGAAAACCAATATCAGCATAAATGCTGGCTCGTTTTAATCCAACCAATTCGGAAACGCGCAATCCGGAGCTATACAGTACTTCCAGCATCGCTCGATTTCGCGTGCCCTCAGGTGAAGAAAGGTCGATGGAAGAAAGTATCTTTTCAATTTCATGGTAGTCCAAGGTATCAGGCAATTTTCTTCCTAGCCGTGGACCTTCAATTAGCTCGGATGGATCGGTTTGAATCAGCTCTTCACCAAGGAGGTAATTGAAAAATCCACGGAGTCCTGAAATGATTCTGGCTTGACTGTAGGCACTCATGCCTAGCTCGTTCAAGTATTCTAAAAAATCTTTCAGGTGCTGAGTAGTTACGGCACCAGGGGGCAGATTCTTTTTTTTGAGTTCAAAAAATTGATCCAATTTTCGAACGTCTCTCAGGTAAGCCATAATCGAGTTTTCCGAAAGCGATCGCTCCAGTTTCAGGTAATTTCGAAATCCTTTAATGTACGTTTCCCAGCTCAATCTGATGGATCAAATGAATCTGTACAAGTATACTTTTTTCAAGTGACAAACTTTAACTTTGTTTCATTATCCTTTCAACTATGAAAATCCAGATCATCAATGGTCCCAATCTTAATTTGTTGGGTACACGTGAGCCTTCCATTTACGGAACAACCAGTTTTGAGGATTTTATGAAGGAGTTAAAGTCCAGATTTTCCGATGTAGATCTGAATTATTTTCAGTCGAATCTGGAGGGTGATTTGGTAACCCGGATTCAGGAATGTCGGGGAAAGGTAGATGGTATTGTTTTGAATGCCGGAGGGTATACCCATACCTCTGTAGCCATTCACGATGCCATACCGGCGGCCGGGGTACCAGTTGTTGAAGTTCACATTAGTAATATTTATGCCCGTGAAGATTTCCGGCATAAAAGTTTGATAACCTCTAAATGCCTGGGTATGATTTCTGGATTGGGCGTGGAGGGTTATGCTTTAGCCATTCAATTTTTAAAAAATCACGTTGGAAAATAGTTGAGATAGGAGGTAAGCTAAAGATTTCAAAACCTGATAACCTCCGAATAAACATCCTGGTTGCCACTGATGAAGGTTAAGTGAAAAAATTTGGCTGAATCCCTTTTATGTATGAATTTTGTACAAATGAATAAGGGCTTGTCCAGACTTCTGATTGTCTTTTTCGTTTGCCTTTTCACTGTAGAGGTAGTATCGGGAATTACCCTGGAGCGTGCTCCAACCGATCATCAGGATTTTGTTTCGGACGGTTCGCAATTGGGCTATTCTTTTAATTGTCTTTTTGAAGAATCCTTTGAAACTGAGGAGGAAGGAAATCAAGGGCATAAAATTGAGCTTCATTTAGATGAATCTCGAAATCATTCTGCCTTACTTCAGGCTTCACGAAATGTTTCTTCCAGTAAAAACTTTTCTGCGCACCTCGATAGGTCCGTTGGTGCGATTCCATTTTATAAAACTCACGGTTCACTTTTAATCTGATGTTGGGCATTACGGTGCCTTTCGAAAACTGCATACGATGGTTTTCGGCGAATTATTTTTCTCACATCAAATTAATGTTATGAATTCAACAACGCTTCCGGCCGATGGTTTAGCCGGACTCAAACAAAATTGGAAAGCTGATATGCTTTCCGGATTTCTTGTATTTCTGTTAGCACTACCGTTGAGTCTAGGTATTGCTAAGGCCAGTGAGTTTCCTCCAGCTATGGGAGTACTTACAGCTATGATTGGCGGCTTATTGGTTACTTTTTTTGCGGGCTCCAAACTTACCATTAAAGGTCCTGCCGCTGGATTAATAACCATATCGGCAGGGGCTGTAATGGAAATGGGAGGTGGTACTCAAGGTTGGCAGTTAGCACTTGGAGCCATTTTCGTAGCTTCTATCATTCAGATTTTACTTGGTGCCTTGAAGATTGGATCTCTTAGTGACTTTTTTCCGCACTCTGCCGTTCATGGGATGCTTGCGGCTATCGGCCTGATTATTTTTTCCAAACAAATCCATGTGCTACTGGGAATCGATCCGACTACTCTAAAAGGATTAGAGCCGTTGGAACTATTTGCTATGATTCCGGATTCTATACGGCATGAAGACCCACGTGTTACCATGTTGGGCTTAATAAGCTTGGTAATCATTTTTGGTTTGCCGTTCGTAAAATCCAGACTAATCCGAAAAATCCCAGCACCAATGTATGTACTGGCGGTTACCATCCCCTTGGCGTGGCTAATGGATTTTGAGCATACCGAGCCTGCGTTTGACATGGTAAAGATTGGAGATTTCTGGGGCGGAATTGGACTAAATGCAGACTTCTCTTACATCGGTGAGTTTGTCTTTTGGAAGTATGTGCTGATGTTTCTTTTTGTTTCCAGTTTGGAATCTCTGCTTACCGTAAAGGCGATTGATGGTCTTGATCCCTGGCACCGCCCTTCGCATCCTAATAAAGATTTAGTGGCGATAGGAATTGGCAATGCTGCTTCTGGTTTATTAGGTGGTTTACCGATGATCTCCGAAGTCGCCCGAAGTTCGGCCAACGTAAGTTTTGGCGGCCGAACGCGCTGGTCAAACTTTTTTCATGGTTTGTTCCTGCTGATGGCTATGCTGCTCTTTATCCCGGTAATTGAAATGATTCCAAATACGGCCTTAGCTGCTCTGCTTATTGCAGTAGGATACCGCTTGGCTAGTCCCAATGAATTTTTCAAAGTTTATAAAATCGGATCCGAGCAACTGGTCATTTTTATAATAACCATCATTGTCACGTTAGCTACTGATTTATTACTTGGCGTGGGCGCTGGTATTGCCACTAAATTTATCTTCCATATACTCAATGGGGCTCCGATTAAAAGTTTGTTCAAAGCTCACTATCGAATGGAGCACGCCGGTGATCAGGTTAAAATAAAGATTTTGGAAGCGGCTATTTTCTCAAACATCCTTGGCTTTAAGAAGATGTTTCTCTCTGTTTCTTCCTCAAAAAAAATTACTCTTGATTTTCACGAAGCCATTATGCTCGACCATACCTTCATGGAGCTCATGCATCATTTTCAAGAGGAGTTTGAACAAAAGGGAGGGGTAATGAATATTGTTGGTTTTGAGCGATTTAAGCCTTCGTCAAACCATCCGCTAGCCTATCGTAAGTATGAGCCCGATTACGCCAATCGACTGGAGGTTCAATTAAGCCCTCGTCAGGTGGATCTGAGAGATTTTAGTTCATCCGAAGGATTTCTTTTTAATCCTCAGCGGTTCCGGCATGTCATGAAATTCAAAGGCTTCCCTTTAGCTTCCGGACGAAAAATTCTGTTTGAAGAGAACATCTTGACCAATCACCTAGAGTGGGGAAGGGCCGAAGTTTCAGATCTGATTATTCAGGACGGAACGGATCAGTTTACCGTAACTGTTTTAGAGGTATCCGCAATGGATGTAGCTATTCCGGATTTTGCCCTTGAGCCTGAAAATCTTTGGTCTAAATTTTCTGAACTGACTTTTGGGAAGGATATTGATTTTGCGGAGCAGACCGGTTTCTCCAAGAAGTATTACTTGCGTGGTACTGACGAGAAAGCAACCCGGTTGTTCTTCACTAAAGATATTTTAGTTTTTCTCGAAAATCGGGAGGATGTGCACATTGAAGTTCGAAAAGGAAGACTTTTACTTTACAAAGGATTCTGTGAGCTTAACGTTGATGAAATCCGATACTTGATTCTGTTTGTAGAAGATTTATTGAAAAAGGCTGGCTTAACCATTGACTCAGTAGCAAATGATTAGCCAGGCTTCTACTACAGAACGCCTGGACCATATATTAACTGAATTAAAGCACCATCTGCCTGCCCAGGCCTCTTTAAAGGATTTTATTCATCACAATACCCTTCACTCTTTTCAGAGGGAGTATTTTTTTACTGGTATTCGGCGTGCATCGGTTCTCTTTGGCTATAAAGTTTCACTTTCCCTAGCTGAGTATCGACGTTTGTATAGCGAGGGTCGAATTTCCGACCTCGCGCTTCAAAAAGTTATTGAAGCGCATGAGCCGGAAAAAGTTAGTCAGGTCCGCTATGCGATGTTATCTGAAACATTTCGTGAAGAGCCTGTGGCTCGAATTGGAAAGGTAAGAGCTTATTGGAAATCAGCGTATCGTATTGATCTTGACTCATTGGTCCATCCGATACTGTTTCGCCTGCTTTGCTCTTTCCTGGACCAGGGGATTTCCATTTGGAATTTTCCGCTGTGTCACTTGAGTTTTCTCGATAGCATTCGGGAATTGGAGCGGTTGAGTAAAATAAGTTTGTTTCGGACGCGTCAGGCTAAAAAAATACTTTTTGACAAACAGGCTGACCTCGATCAGTTGCTTTCCATTTTGGTAGGCGATTCGGAGTTATTCGAGCAATATCTATTTGATCAGCAATTTATGCATCCGGGCTGGTCGGGTATGATTTCTGTAGTTGAAGACATGCCTGAAACGCTTCTCGATAAACGAAGTATTTCACTTCGGGAGGTGATTTATCTGGAATTATTACTTGAGTTGGATGCATTGTGGTCTTATTTAGGAACATCCTGGAGACCCTTAACTGAAGTTATTACGCAAAGGCCACCTTCTTTGTTCGAACCGATTCCGGAGACCAGGTTGTATACTCTGTTACGTTATTGGCAAGAGGCCTTTGAGCGTTCTTACCACGATCAGGTCCTTCGTGGTATCCAGGAGCTTTCACCAGCCAAACGGTACTCTGGTGCCTATTCTATGCAAGGGTTATTTTGTATCGATGATCGGGAATGTTCCTTCAGAAGATATATTGAGGATCTTGACCCTAAGGCACAGACTTTTGGAACACCGGGATTTTTTGGTGTGGAATTTTTCTTTCAACCAAAGGAAGGTAAATTTTTTACGAAACTCTGTCCAGCCCCCGTTACTCCTAAGTACTTGATTCGTGAAGAGCATGCTACGACTAAACGACGCACTGAACTTCATTTTATAAAAGGTACTCATGGTTTGTTTCGTGCCTGGTTGATTACCCAAACCCTCGGTTTTTGGACTGCCGTGAAACTATTTCTCAATATTTTCCGACCTACTATGAGTCCGGCAACAGCCTCATCGTTTCGTCATATGGATCGTTTCGCTGACCTTACGATTGAATGTGCCGATCCTCCGCAAATAGTTAAAGGATTGCAGGTAGGTTTCAAGAAGGAGGAAATGGCTGTTCGGGTAGAGGCGCTACTAAAAAGTATTGGTCTTGTTTCCAACTTTGCTCCACTAGTTTATGTAATCGGGCACGGATCCAGTAGCGTGAATAATCCTCATTATGCTGCTTACGATTGTGGCGCCTGCTCCGGTCGTGCCGGCTCGGTTAATGCTCGGGTAGTTTGTCATATGGCCAACGATCAGTATGTCCGTGAACTATTGGCTGCTCGTGGAATCATTATCCCAACCTCTACCCGATTTATTGGTGGCTTGCACGACACCACGCGTGATGAGATCGTGTTTTTTGATGAAGATAAATTAACTGCAGATCAGATCAAGCTGCATCAGGCCAATGAACTTGTTTTTAAACAAGCACTTGATTGTAATGCGCGCGAACGTTCCCGTCGGTTTGCCTCCATTGATTCCCGACAGTCTTCTCAAAAAATCCATGAGAAAATTCTTGTCCGCTCAGTTTCTTTGTTTGAACCTCGCCCTGAATTGAATCATGCCACCAATGCGCTATGTATTGTTGGGCGACGTTCTATGACGGATGGTTTATTTCTGGACAGAAGATCTTTCATGAACTCTTACAATTACCTGATTGATCCGGATGGTAGCTTTTTGTTCAATATTTTAAAAGCAGCTGCTCCTGTTTGTGGAGGAATAAATCTGGAATACTACTTCTCGCGTGTAGATAATCAGAAACTCGGTGCCGGAACTAAACTTCCTCATAATGTTATGGGTTTGGTAGGGGTTGCTAATGGTATTGATGGAGACCTGCGCCCCGGACTACCCAGCCAGATGATTGAGGTTCACGATCCGCTACGACTTATGATCATTGTCGAGCATTTTCCTGGGGTTATACTTAAGACAATCCAGCGGTCGCCGGAAACGTATGAATGGTTTTTGAATGAATGGGTGCTTCTTGTTTCTGTTCACCCGGAATCAAAAGATCTCATGAAATTTAAAAACGGGGAGTTTGTTTCTTACCAGCCTGCATGTGATCCGGTCAAACGAGTCAAAGATATGCTGCCTTTACTGGAGTCCTCCGATCAAAATATTCCAGTTCACATCATTCAAAAAGATTACGTATGAACTTGAATATCTTTTTGAATATTCTGGTTGTAACTCCAATCATGGGTTTTATAGCCAGCCTTTTTGTACCCGCAGAAAGGGAAAATTACCATTCCTGGGTCGCCTGGTTGACTTTGGGTATCCACTGGACATTGTATATTTTCTTCCTTGGATTTTGGTCGTTTTCCGGATTTCCGGTTTTGGATCTGAAGGATTTTATTGTTTTCAAGACACCCGGTTATGAATTCTTCATCGAATTTTATTTCGATGGTATTTCGGCCGTTTACCTTTTTGTAGGATGTTTGTTGACGTTCCTGATTACCATTTACAGCCGATACTACCTACACCGTGAGCCGGGCTACAAGCGATTTTTCAATACGATTCTTTTCTTTTATCTGGGATACAACATCATTATTCTTTCCGGTAACCTGGAGACTATGTTTGTTGGCTGGGAAATTCTGGGAATCTCATCCTTTTTGCTCATTGCCTTTTACCGAGAGCGTTATTTACCAGTCCGGAATGCAGTTAAGGTATTTACAATTTACCGAATCGGAGATGTGGGACTAATTCTTGCCATGTGGATGAGTCATCACCTATGGCATGAAAATACCACGTTCATGAAGCTTCAGAATTACGATTTGGTTCACCATCAGTTGCAAAATCACAGCATACTGGGTATCCTTATTTCTTTAATGATTTTGATTTCGGCGAGTGTAAAATCTGCTCAATTACCCTTTTCCTCCTGGTTGCCTCGGGCAATGGAAGGACCTACACCGTCCAGTGCTATTTTTTATGGATCCCTTTCTGTCCATATTGGTGTTTTTGTTTTGCTACGCACTTTTCCATTCTGGGAACATCAGATTTCCGTAAGGATTGTGATTGGCTTACTTGGATTGGTTACGGCTATTGCCGCAACCGGAATAGCTCGCGTACAGTCTTCTGTCAAAAGCCAAGTAGCGTACTCTTCTATTTCTCAGATTGGAATAATTTTTATTGAGGTTGCTCTTGGCCTTAAATACCTCGCTCTATTTCATTTCGCCGGTAACGCTTTCTTAAGAACCTATCAATTGCTGGTTTCACCATCTGTGGTAAGTTATTTGATTCGAGAGCAATTCTATAATTTTCAACCCAGACCGCTCACAGTTGAGGATAGTTGGCCAAAGCGTTTGGAGTATTCCTATTACTTGTTCTGTTTAAAGGAATGGAATCTGGATTCTTTCTTGTATCGCTATTTCTGGAATCCTCTGAAGAGACTCGGCCGAAAACTTGATTTTCTTTCTTTTGAGCGTGCGCTTTTACTTTTTATTCCTGTCTATTTGATTGGATTATTAGTTAGGATACAGGAGGATACGATCAATACAGAGGTCTACCATCAACTGCCGGTCTTATTTTCTGTTTTAGGTGTTTTGGCTGTCCTTAAGTCATTTACTGAACGCCGCTATGCCCGATTGGCGTGGTTATTGGTTATGCTAAATCATTTTTTTATTGTTCTGGCCATCTCATTCAATGAACATTTTGGCTATGAGGAAATTCTGATTTACCTGAGCGGTGTTTTTGTTTTTGGTTTATTGGGTTGGCTAGTATTAAGGCGATTAAAATTCCTAGAGGGAACCATCGATTTGGATCGTTTTCATGGATTTTCGTGGGAGCATCCACGTCTGGCTCTTGGATTTTTATTGTGTGCACTTGGAGTAGCTGGGTTTCCTATTTCCCCAACCTTCGTAGGGGAGGATCTTATTTTCAGTCATATCCATGAAAATCAAATAGTGCTGGCCATTCTTACTTCTGTCAGTATGATTGTTGGTGGCATTGCAACCATTCGGATATATGCACGTGTATTTCTGGGGCCTCATTCTAAGTCAGTGCTTGAAATGGGTTATCGAAATTCCTGATGGACACTATTCCAATTTGCAGGAGATAAACTGGATCTTAAATGGGGGAGCTTTCTTTAAGCTCCCTCATTTATTATAGCTTTGCCTCCAAATTTCAGCGAATGAACTTAAAGGAAATATTTACCATCACATTAATTTTATTTTCGGTAATCGATGTGATTGGCTCCATTCCATTTATTATTCTCATTCGCCAACGTGAGGGTCGAATTTACGCTGAACGCGCAACCATTATTTCGGCGGCTTTAATGATTTCTTTTTTATTTCTTGGTCAATCCATACTCAACTTATTTGGACTGGATATTGGAAGCTTTGCTGTAGCCGGATCAATTGTTATGTTCATAATAGCCATTGAAATGATTTTGGGTATCACACTTATTCAGGATGATCCTAATGCCCGGGGCACAGGCTCTATTGTCCCTCTCGCCTTTCCGCTCATTGCCGGTGCCGGGACACTGACTACCATCTTATCGCTGCGCGCAGTGTATGATGAAGTCAATATTCTTATTGGAATAGTTTTGAATCTGATCATCGTTTATGTAGTGTTACGATTCAGCACCTATCTCGAACAAAAAATAGGAAAGTCTGGTTTTGCAGTTTTGCGAAGAGTATTTGGTGTCATCCTTCTTTCAATTGCAGTAAAAATCTTTAAGGCCAATGCCTTCACTATATGATTAAGATCTATACAGACGGCGCCGCATTGGGTAATCCGGGCCCCGGAGGTTATGGAATTATTATGGAGTATGGCGTTCATCGAAAGGAGCTTTCCTGTGGCTTTCGGTTGACAACCAATAATCGAATGGAACTGTTGGCGGTAATTGACGGACTTCGTGCTATTCGAAAGTCCGGAATTCCTGTAACCGTTTACTCCGATTCTAAATATGTGGTTGAGTCTGTTGAAAAGGGATGGTTGTGGAATTGGGTGCGTAAAAATTTCAAAGACAAAAAGAATGAGGATCTGTGGAGGCAGTATATACCTCTTCATCATCAATACAAGCCAAGGTTCGTCTGGATCAAAGGACACAACGATCATCCCCAAAACGAGCGTTGCGATGCTCTGGCCGTAGCTGCTGCAAATGGATTTGATTTGCAGGTTGATGAAGTTTATGAGCGACTAAAGGACTGAAATTCTGAGTCTACATGCTCCACTTTTCACTCCAATTACCTGTTGAGGATGCCTTGCCGGAGTTGCTGCGTCAACTTGGAGAACAGAATACCGTTTTATTGAATGCACCTCCCGGTGCCGGTAAATCTACTCTGGTGCCTCTGGCGCTGTTGGATGAACCCTGGCTTAAAAATAAACGCATCATCATGCTGGAGCCTCGTCGGATTGCGGCCCGATCCGTTGCTACCCGTATGGCTGAAATTCTAAACGAGCAACCTGGAAAAACCGTTGGTTATCGGATTCGATTTGAATCTGCCGAATCAGAAAAAACAAAAATTCTTGTGGTTACGGAGGGTATACTGGTTCGTATGCTCCATGATGATCCTTCCATTGCTGAAACCGGACTGGTTATTTTTGATGAGTTTCATGAGCGGAGCTTACAGGCTGATCTTTCCTTACTGCTTACGCTGGAGTCTCGAAAAATATTTCGGAAGGACCTCAAAGTTTTATTGATGTCAGCAACCCTTCAGTCCGAAAAACTGTCAGCCTTTCTGAATGCTCCTATCGTGAATAGCTCTGGACGTCAGCATCCCATTACTTTTCGATATCTGGGAGGTGATGCGGCCGTCCCAGTGATTCGACAAATTACTGTTGCTGTTCTTACAGCTTTACATGAAACTCATGGAGATATCCTCGTATTTCTGCCTGGTACAGGTGAAATTCTGCGAACAGCCCATGCGCTTGAAGAGCAATCTCTTCCCGCATTAATTTGTCCGTTATATGGTGAGCTTCCTTTTCAAAAACAAAAGCAAGCTATTCTGCCCGATCCACAGGGGCGAAGGCGGGTAATTCTGGCGACGTCAGTAGCGGAGACCTCACTAACCATTGAAGGGGTTTCCACTGTTATTGATTCAGGTCTGGCCAGAGTCCCTCGTTTTGATCCACAGAGTGGTCTCACCAGATTGGTTACTGTTCCTGTAACTGCGGATGCTGCTGTTCAGCGCGCCGGTCGCGCTGGTCGTCTAGGTCCGGGAATATGCTATCGGTTGTGGGAGGAAAAACAAACCACCCATCTTGTTCCTGAGCGAAAACCTGAGATTCTGGAGGCTGATTTGTCTGCTCTAGTGTTGGACCTGCTTAATTGGGGTTTAACTGATCTCTTTAGTCTGAATTGGATAGATACTCCTCCTCATGGACATATTCGTCAGGCACTTGATTTATTGAAATTACTCGATGCAGTTGATGACTCTGGTAGGTTGACGAATAAAGGTCGTAAGATGGCTGATCTTCCACTTCATCCACGTCTGTCGCACATGCTGCTTTCAGCAGAGCACGATCATCAACTAAAATCGCTTGCTTGTGACGTAGCTGCTGTTCTTGAAGAACGTGACCCATTAGGACGGAATGTTGGATCCAATCTGTGGCTGCGCTTGAAGGAGTTAAAGCGATATCGTGACAAGGAAAGGACCTTGGCCGATCGGGGTGTTTTGGAAAGAATTGAAAAGCTTGCTAAATCTTGGAGGCGATTGTCGGGAATATCGTCCGATTATACAACCTGGCCTGAGATTCCAGAACATTATTGTGGAGCGTTAGTTGCAGCTGCTTATCCTGATCGTATCGGTCGCCAGATTGAAAGGCAAGGCAATCGCTATCGATTGGCCAGTGGTCGAATACTTAAATTTGAAAGTAGCGATCCAATCGTTTATGCAGAGTGGGTTGTGGTAGCCAATGCCGATGCGGGAGCTGGTGAAGGAAAAATATTTTTAGCGGCACCCATTGAAGTAGAGCAAATACCAGGTGCACCTTTTGAAAAATCAATAGTCACATGGGATCCTACATCAGAACAAATTGTTTGTCAAACAGAGCGTTGGAAAGGACCGGTCTTGTTGTCACGTAAATCGGTTCCCGATGCGGGTCAGGGAGATCATTCGTTTATGTTGATGGAGAAAATTCGGGAGCATGGATTGGTATGGGCTGGGGTAGGAGAGGAAACCATTCGGTTGCTGGCACGATTACAATGCTTACATCTCTGGCGAAACGATGAGGATTGGTTAGCGCACTCAGAAAAGGCTTTACTAAGTAGGCTCGAGCAGTGGTTGATGCCTTTTCTCCCTGGAATTCGGAGCAGAAGTATGCTTCAGCGATTAGATTGGAATATGATGATCTTATCTCCATTTGAACATAGGAGGCGTCAACAGATTGAGGAACTTGTTCCAGATCGAATTGGTGTACCGAGTGGAAGTTCACTGATCATTCATTATTTCGATGACGGACGACCGCCGGAACTTCATGTTCGGTTACAGGAAGTCTTTGGTTGGACAACGACGCCGGTCGTTAATGGTGGCCGCATGCCACTTATGATGCATTTACTTTCTCCGGCTTATAGGCCTGTTCAAATCACGCGCGATCTGCATAGTTTTTGGACGACGGCTTATCATGAGGTAAGAAAAGAATTGCGCTCACGGTACCCTAAGCATTCTTGGCCGGAAGATCCCTTTACAGCAATTGCTGTTCGTGGCATTAAGAGAAAATAAAAATGCCGGAAGGTAATTCCGGCATTTGATGTTTCGTCGGGAAGAAAAACTTATTCGTTGTTATAATTATTTCTTCTGAAACCGCCGCCGCCTCCGCTGCGAAAACCGCCTGGACGCTCTTCTCTGGGACGGGCCTCGTTTACAACGAGACTCTTACCAAGGAAATCAGCACCGTTAAGGCTGGAGATTGCCTGGCGCGCTGAATTATCATCAGACATTTCAACAAAACCAAAGCCACGGCTGCGGTTTGTCATCTTGTCCATGATGATTTTTGCAGAGCTCACGTCTCCGTACTCAGCAAAGAGGGATTTCAACTGATCCTCGGTTGCTTTCCAGGGAATGTTGGCTACATAAATGTTCATAGTACTAAAAAATTAAAAATGAAAAATAATTAAGGCTCAAAGGTAGGTATAACTGACTGATTCGCAAATTTTTAGGTAAATGCCCTGGGTGATTACCCTTGATTAGAAGGTTTTTATTGCTAAAACAGGCTGTTTTTTTGACTGAAATGTACGTCGTAACAGATGTTACTTCGGCTTTTTGGCTAAAATCTGACTCATTCCAGCCTCATTTTTAACCATATCCAAAGCAGTCTTAAGTTCCGGATCATACTTGAATGAAGCTTCCCGCGCACCCTTCTTGAAATAATAACGGGACACAATTTCTTTCGTGAGGAGCTTTTTCAGTTCATGTTTTTGTTCCAAAAGTTGCTTCCGCCGAAATCGCTTTAAGCCTGTTTCAATATCTTTTACAGACTCAAGAATGGCTGGAGCGCCCTCTGCGACAGCAACCGCTTGGAAGGTTTCAACACTTTTTTCAAGATCTGCTTCAATTTTTATTGTTCTTTTTCCAATCCAACTATAAAAATCATCCATGACTGATTCACTCAATTCAAATGAAGGTGGCTCTGCAATGGTATTGTGTTTTAGTTGGTATTCGGTTCCATAATCGAGAATATGTCCTTCCTCTTCCAGAACAGAAATCAATTCTGGATATATGCTTCGGTTGATGACGATATCCGGATCAACACCACCGCCATCGTAAACTTTTCTTCCGTTCTTAGTGAAAAAGGTTTTTTTCAGTGAATCTGGGATAGAGCCCACACTTCCATCTTTCCTTCTATTGCTGTAGTCTAGGGCCTGTATGCATCTCCCGGAAGGGGTATAGTATTTAGCAGTGGTAATCATGGAGAATGAGTTGAAAGATAAAGGCCTTCTGGTTTGAACAAGTCCTTTGCCGTAAGACCGCTCGCCTAGGACCACTGCGCGGTCGTAATCCTGTAATGTTCCGGAAACAATTTCGCTTGCCGATGCGCTTCCTCTATCGATCAAAACGGCTATCGGCATTTCAGGTTCCATAGGATTGGATCGGGTATGATACTGAATGTTGCTTTCCGGAGTTTTTCCCTTATTGACTACCACCAATGAGCCCTTCGGTATAAATAGTCCACATATTGATACAGCCTGGTCGAGCAGACCTCCCGGATTTCCGCGCAGGTCCAAAATTAAAAATCGAGCTCCCTTTTCCTTTAATTGAAGTAGTGCAGCTTTAACTTCATTGGATGATTCTGCTCCGAATTCGTCTAAGGCAATGTAACCGGTTTCAGGATCAGCCATTCCAAAATGTGAAACTGTTTTTAGCTGGATTTTTTCTCTTTTAATGTCAATTTCAATTGGTGTTATGGAGCCTGCTTTTAGGACTTGGAGTCGTACGGAATTTCCTGCCTGACCACGTACTAATTTCTCGGCTTCCTCTTGAGTAATTTTAATGAGCTCGATTCCATCGATACGCAGGATTTCATCGCCAGCCTTAAGTCCAGATCGTGCGGCCGGTGAGCCTTCTACAATTTCAGTGACTTTGGTCCGGTTTTGAAATCTTTTTGTGGAAGCACCTATTCCGGCGTACTGTCCCGTACGTGAGGTACGGATGTCTTCCACCATGTCCTCTGAAAAATAATTGGTGTAAGGATCCAAACCATCAAGCATAGGGTCCATACCCTTTTTAATGAGCTCATTCGGATTAAGCTCTTCCACATATTGCTCGTTTATGATTTTAAATAGTTCTGCAAAGATTTCAAGATTCTTTGCTATAGAGAACAACCGATCATTGTTTGGTAGAAATGCGGCCAAAAGGACAAAGAGTCCTGCTGTCGCGATTATTATTTTCCACCTCTTCATTCGTTGCGATTTACCAGTTAGTCTGCAATTTAGACAAACCAAAAGTCAAAAGTAACCCTTCAAAAATGATTATATTCGCTTCGATCCAATCATCACGGCTATGAAACAAAAATCTATTTTCTTGCTTTTAGCTCTTGTTTCCCTTTTTTATTCCTGCACCTCTGATCAGGTTAGCATGGAAACAGATAGTAGCGGGGGATATGAATACAGTTATGTAGATAATGATCCGTTAAAAGTCAGAATCTACACTCTTAAAAATGGCCTCAAGGTGTACTTGAGTCGTTACACGGCAGAACCACGCATCATGACCAATATTGCGGTGCGCGCAGGAGGAAAAAATGATCCGGCCCACGCAACGGGTCTGGCGCATTATCTGGAACACATTATGTTTAAGGGTACCACAGATTTTGGCACCCTCGATTGGAATAAAGAAAAACCTCTTCTCGATAGCATTGAGGGATTATTTGAGTCGTATCGCAGCATTAGTGATTCGGCTGAGCGGGTCGCTTTTTATAAAAAAATTGATCAGGTATCGTCTGCTGCTTCTGCATTCGCATTAGCCAATGAGTACGATAAAATCGTCTCAGGTATTGGTGCCAGTGGCACGAACGCCTACACTATGGAAGACCGTACAGTTTACATAAATGACATCCCTTCGAATCAGGTTGACAACTGGCTTCAATTGGAGTCCAATCGTTTTCGCACGATTATTCCACGTTTATTTCATACCGAACTTGAATCTGTTTATGAGGAAAAGAACCGATCACTCGATAATGATTATTGGAAGACCTATGAAACTAAAAATGCGGCTTTATTTCCAACGCATCCGTATGGAACGCAAACGGTCATCGGAACGATAGATCATTTGAAAAATCCTTCTATTATTGAGATTCGTAAATACTTTGAGACTTACTACCGCCCGAATAACGTTGCGATTTGCATGAGCGGTGATCTGGATTATGATAAAACCATTGCACTAATCGATAAATATTTCGGTGACTGGAAATCTAACTCTGCATTGCCTGTTTGGAAAAAAACAGAGGAGCAGCCTCTTACTGCTCCCGTTTTAAAAGAAGTTTATGGGCCTGATGCTGAATGGATCGAACTAGCCTTTCGTTTTGATGGTCGGACGTCTGCTGATTATCCTCTGCTGCTCATAACTGATATGATACTCTCCAATTCACAGGCTGGTCTGATAGATCTGAATTTAAGACAGGAACAGAAAGTATTAGAGCCCTATACCTATGTAGAGGCACGTACAGATTACAGTATTCATACGTTCACTGCCCGACCAAGAAGTGGTCAGTCTCTGGATGAGGTTAAAGATCTGCTCCTGGAGCAGGTCGAGAAGATTAAAAAGGGTGAATTTGAAGAATGGCTCATTCCGGCTATTATCAATGACCTCAAAAAGCAAAATCTAATGTCCAGCGAGAATAATTATTCCCGTGCCAACCAAATGGTACTGGCGTATACCAACGATATACCCTGGAATGAAATGGTTGGTTTTCAATCTTCACTTAAAAAAATTACCCGTGAGGACATCATTCGTTTTGTTTCGGAAAAGTATTCCAACAATTATGTACTCGTTAAAAAACTTACAGGAAAAGATCCACTGGCACAGAAAATCACAAAACCTGCCATTACCCCGGTTACATTAAATAAGGAGCAGAAGTCTCCTTTCCACCAGAAAATCCTGGAGGCAAAAGTTGAGACTATTTCTCCGGTATTTCTGGACTACGAAAAGGATATTCAAAAGACAACTATGAAATCGGGTATCGAGGTGCTCAGCACAGCCAATACCGAGAATGAACTGTTTAGTCTGTATTACCTGACGGATGCCGGAACAGATAACGACCCAATGGCAAAAATCGCCGTTGAATACCTTCAATACATCGGTACTTCCAAATTAGATGCGGCTTCACTGAAAAAAGAGTTTTATAAGTTGGGATGCTCCTTTGGTGTAGTGGCAACCACCGATCAAACCTATGTGTATTTATCGGGTTTATCTGAAAATATGGAATCGGCCCTGGCCTTGTTTGAGAGCCTCCTTGCTGATCCAAAAGACGATGAAGAGGCCTTGAAGAAGATGGTGGATGGTATTCTGAAGCAACGTGAAGATATGATGAAGGATAAGAGCAGTATCCTATGGAGTGGCTTGGTTAATTACGGGCTGTATGGGCTCAATTCTTCATTTACAAATGTTTTGACAAATGAGGAGTTGACACAATTAAAACCTGCCGATTTAACTGCCTTCATCAAGAAGTTTAATTCGGTCACACATCGGGTGTTGTATTATGGTCCTGAAGATCAGGATCAGCTGGTAAGCATCCTGAATGAAAATCACCGGGTTCCGGATCAACTTCTTCCAGTTCCGACAGCTCCCAAATTTGAAATGAAAACAGTTGAGGATCCATCGGTGTATTGGACCAATTACGACATGGTTCAGGCTGAAATTGTTTTTGTTTCCAAGGGTTCTACCTATGATCCTTCTATTTCTGCAGAGGCTAGCATGTTTAACGAATATTTTGGGGGAAGCATGAGCTCGCCGGTCTTCCAGGAGCTTCGTGAACGACGTGGATTGGCCTATGCCGCTTGGGCCGGCTACAACCGCGGAGTACGTAAGGATGGCAATGATTTCTTGTTTGCATACATTGGAACGCAAGCGGATAAGCAAAAAGAGTCCATGCAGGCCATGATGGATTTGATGCAAAATTTTCCGCGGTCAGAAAATGGCTTTGTTGTTGCCCGTAAAGCGTTGATCAGTCGAATGTCGACCGAGCGTATCATTAAAGAAGGCATTCTATTCAATTATGAATCTGCCAAAAAGCTAGGTTTAGATTATGATCAACGAAAGAATATTTATGACGGTATTCAAAAACTGACTCTGGAAGACGTTGCGTCTTTTCATAATCGTATGATTGCTGACAAAAAATATAATGTTCTGGTGGTTGGTGATCGAAAGCGTCTAGACCTGAAGTCTTTAAATTCCTACGGCAAGGTTCAGGAATTGACTACTGATGAGCTTTTTGGTTTCAAAAAGGCACCTAAGGTCAGTGCAGGCATTATTCGATAATACCATCTAAGAAAAATTTAGGTTCGGGTGGCAGATTTTCTTAAGGGTTTAATTAAGCGGTTGACAAACCTGTCATCTGGTAACCGTATGCTTTTCATGCCTCGGTTATCTCCCGGACGCCAGGAGGATCTTTGTGATTTCAGCTTTCTAAATGGTCAGTCGACTTTTCAGAACCTTTCTCACTTCCTGAAGGGTAATTCTGTAAAACTGTGTCCGGTACACGACTCTCGAATGAATGAGGCGAATAAAGCCAGCGTTCGACTTCGTAAGCTTTATCGTTCTGTTAATTCCATATTTGAGGAAACGGGTTCAAAGGATCTTTATGTGGCTTACCTTTTTGTGCATGGAAAATTGTCAAATGGTACGCCATTGCGTTCCCCTTTAGTGCTCATTCCGGCTGAGTTGAACATCGAATCTGGAAATTGGGTTCTAACTCTTTCGGCCGAAGCTCGACCGGTCTTAAACAAATCTTTTCTTTACGCCTTTGCACACCATCAAAATATTCCCTTGGCTGAAAATCTAATTGAGGAGGATTTTGATGAAGTAAACTCCATTCTTGATCTTAAAAATACACTGATCAGTTCTTTTAAGGAGGCTGACATCGATTTGAACTTTCGATCTGATTTTTTTCAAGAGGTCGTCGTGCCTTTTTTGACATTAAAGAAATCTGAGTTTTTGAACGATCATGCCGAGGGAGTATTAAAAGTTCTACCTGAGATTGTACTTGGTGTTTTTCCGCAATCTGATTCTTATTTAGAGTCCGATTATCGGAATTTGATTGCAGTGGGTCGATATGGTAATGCCGACGATTTTTTTCAAAGCCTGACTGTCCGTGAGCCATTGGCAGAGCCGGCGGAAGGGCGGATGATTAACGCTTTTCCCATGGATCCCTGGCAAGAGCGAGTGATTCGTAACGTTAAGCGAGGATACTCGGTTGTTGTTGAGGGGCCTCCTGGAACTGGAAAGTCGCAACTCATCTGCAATTTACTTTCCGACGCTATTGCATCTAAGAAACGGGTTTTAGTGGTATCGCAAAAAAGAGCAGCGCTTGATGTTGTTTGGGACCGAATGGCTGCCACCGGATTACAGCCGTTTATGGCCCGGGTACATGATTTCAAGGACGATCGTCGCCAGGTTTTTGCAGGTATTGCCGATCAAATTGAGAAATTGGAAGAGTATCGCCAGTTGAATCGCAGTATTGACTCCATTCAAACGGAGCGTCAGTTTCAGACAACCTCAAATCGAATCGATCAGCTCGTGGAGCAGTTAAGTGAGTTTCAGTCTGCTCTTTCGGATGAGCAGATATGTGGTATGAGTATTAAGGAGATGTACCTTCATGCCGATACTAGTGCTCCTGGTATTCCCCTTCGGAATGAACTCCATCTATTGAGATTGGATCAATCGGATGATCTCGAAAGGAAAATTTACTCGTATTCGTCTCATCGAAAAATATTGGCCGTCGGCGCGCCTTCCTGGTTTCATAGGATTTCTTTTTCCAAATGGAATCAAAGTGACCTTCAGCGAATGGCCCAGCTTATAGAATCATTGCAACACGAAATCCATTCTTTGGCAATACCAGTGGAGGATTTTGTGGGCTCAAAGTTGGATCTCGATCAGTTTAGGGCTCTTGAGGAAGACCAGGATAAGCTAGGAAACATTACTGATCTTTTTGTTCCGAATGAATTTGGATTTCTACAGCGACTTACTGATCATCCATCTGATGATGTCAATGATTTGTGGCTGGCTAATCTACAGCGGTTGGTTGAAGGTTGCTTTCAGGGGGCTGGAGTAGAATGCAGTTTGACCCATGAAAACATTGAAGTAGCGCAGCAAGCTTTACATCGAAACATTGTAGCTCAGAAAAATATTTTCCGTTGGTTGTGGTGGTCTCTTTTTTCAAAGGATAAGTTCTTAATACGCCGGTTGATGGTTGCAAACCATCTTAAAGGAAGTACAGGACTTCAGCTCTTAGAGCAAAAACTGGATAACCGTTTGAATCTTGAGCATTTAATTTCCAAGCTTCAGGAAAAAGACTGGACCTTCCGCATTCCAAAAACCTACTCCATCGACGAATTTCGGCAGTGGTTTGAGGCTACCAGACGTGCTTTGCGAATACGCGATAGCATTCAATCTTCTCGTGTGCTCCCAAACTTATTGAGTAGTTGCATCGCTACGGGAGATCCCGAGCGGTTTGTGAATTTTGTTGATCTACTGAAGGTGCAAACAAAAAAATTCAGTACCCTCCATTCCAACTATCTGAGCTACTTTTTACCTCGACAATTGGATGAGCTTTACAGTCAGCCGGACCTGTCGTATCAATGGTCTGTCGAATTGAAGGAATATTTTGACCGGATGCACGCCGCCGATTTGATCTTTGATTCAATGGATCAATGGGAAAAAGATCTTTTAGGCCGGTTGGAAGAGGTTGTTCCAGACTATGATCCAGATAAGACTGTCTGGGTTCTACACAACAGTATGTTGACCGCCTGGATCAATTATCTGGAGGCGCGAACTCCGGTGTTACGAATGACAAATTCCGGTGAAATGCATCTGATGGAGTCTGAGTTGCAAAAGCTAGATGTAGTGAAGCGAAAATTAGGTGTATCCATGGCTTTACTCAGAGCAAGGGAGCGAATGATAGAGGAGGTATCCATCAATCGGTTGAATAATGTGGTTACTTATCGTGAGTTGCTTCATCAGGTTACTAAAAAAAGAAAAATTTGGCCATTACGTAAATTGATTGCAGAGTTTCATGATGAGCTTTTTCGAGTGGTGCCGTGTTGGCTGGCATCTCCCGATGCAGTTTCTGCTGTTTTTCCGCTCGAACGATATTTTGATTTGGTTGTATTTGATGAAGCATCCCAATGTTATCCTGAGTGGGGTATCCCAGCTATTGCGAGAGCCAGTCAGGTTGTGGTTGCTGGTGATCCTCAGCAATTGCGCCCCTTTGATTTTTACCGCATCCGATGGCAGGAGGAGGAGGTTGAGTCTGCTCTCGAGTCAGAATCACTCTTAGAAATGATGAGGCTTCAATTGCCAGTTAATCGTTTACAGGCTCACTACCGAAGCCAGCATCCGGATTTGATTGCCTTTTCAAACCGTCACTTTTATCAGGATCGGTTACTGACTTTACCTGATAGAAATTATTTTAATAGTGGAGTCTGTGCCTTTGAGTTTGTGAAGGTTGAAGGTGTGTGGGAAGATCAGATAAATTTTATTGAGGCTCAAAAAATTGTTCAGGTAATTTGGAAGTACTATACCGAATCGCCACAGGTTTCACTTGGTGTCATTACGTTTAATCACCCTCA
>Ga0068872_10000675_pt1 | contig 28666 bp, 23 predicted proteins | sample NOAtaG_7_FD_66441 | JGI IMG/M metagenome (GOLD analysis project Ga0068872, IMG submission 66441) | Freshwater lake microbial communities from Lake Erie, under a cyanobacterial bloom - NOAA_Erie_Diel1S_2200h metaG | ecosystem: Environmental > Aquatic > Freshwater > Lake | place: USA: Ohio, Lake...
CCTCTCTCTCCGCTCCAAACTGAAAGCCCCCGTGAAGGGGCTTTTTTGTTGGTGGGCCGTGGAGCCGAGCTTGTTCGGGCGAAACGGGCAGGACGACAAAAAAGAAAAGTATGGCGTGCTTTCTGTTTGGATGAATTCCCCCTCAGGGGATATTCAATCCCTCTCTCTCCGCTCCAAACTGAAAGCCCCCGTGAAGGGGCTTTTTTGTTGGTGGGCCGTGGAGCCGAGCTTGTTCGGGCTATCACAAATAATCGTTGCCAAGGTTAGCAAGGACAGAACGAACCCCCTTGCTCAAAGCCAAATGAGCAACCAACGGATGGTCTTGGATTTTATCCATCAAGTAACTCAGTCCATTTGACTGGGCATCCAAATATGGTGTGTCGATCTGCTTGATGTCCCCTGCAAACACGATTTTGGTTCCCTCTCCCGCCCGTGTAATGATGGTTTTCACCTCGTGGGGGGTTAAATTTTGCGCTTCATCCACGATGAAAAACACTTTGGAGAGGCTTCTGCCCCGGATATAGGCCAAAGGCTGGATGACCAATTTTTCTTGTGCAACCATCTCATTGAGCTTTTTCAGCTCCTTGGAGCTGCCCGCAAACTGCCGCTGGATGAGTTTGAAATTGTCCCACAGCGGCTCCATATAAGGGGTCATTTTGGACTTAATATCTCCAGGAAGGAAGCCAATGTCACGGTTGCTGAGCGGCACGACAGGCCGTGCCAAAAAAATCTGATGGTAATCTGATTTCATCTCGATGGCACTGGCAAGGGCTAAAAGCGTTTTACCTGTACCTGCGACACCCATCAGGGAAACCAAATGAACGTTGGGATTGGTGAGTGCATGCATGGCAAAAGTTTGCTCCGCATTTCTGGGCTGAATACCACAGGCAATTTGTTTATCGATTCTTTCAACCAAGCCAGAAATCGGATTGTACCAAGCCAACAAACTTTTCTTCGCCGATTTCAGCAAAAAATAATGGTTTGCACGCGCTGTGTTCAACCCCAGACTTTTCAGTGGAATGCATCCCGATTGAGCCAGAGAGTCGAGAACCTTATCCTTCACATCACTGATTTCTGTCCATCCTGTAACTAGATTTTCAACATCCCTGATTTTACCGGTCAGATAATCTTCGGCCAAGATTCCGATGCTCCTTGCTTTAATCCGCAAGTTGATATCCTTGGTAACCAACACCACCATCCTTCCGGCGTGTTCAGCTTGTACTTTCCTGGTAACAGCCAAAATTCTGTTGTCTGCTTTGGATTCGGACAACTCACCATCCAAGGCCACTCCTTCATCCATCACAACCCGCAGAGACCCCTTCTCTGATCCTCCCAAGGGTGTCCAAGCCTTCAGGTCTCCTTTTCCCGCAAACTCATCCAAGTATCGAATGAAGGACCTAGCCTCGAAATTAAGGGTTGTATTACCCTTTTTGAATTGGTCCAACTCCTCCAAAACCGTGATGGGAATCACCACGTCATGTTCTTGAAATTGGAGAACAGATGCGTGATCGAACAACAGAACGCTCGTGTCAAGCACAAAAATTTTTCTGTCGATTTTAGTTGATTTGGCCATACCCTAAAATAATGAAGGTAGACCCGGACAGTACCGGAAATTGTCCACAAAAAAACGCAGCCTGATGTTTACACACCGGCTGCGTTTAAAAGAAAATAAATACCACAATTCTTGAGGATCAACCCCCTTTGGACATTCTGTCCGTTCAAGAGTCTTTTACTCCATCGTCCGTGACCTTGAACTCGGTTCGACGGTTTTTGCTTCGGTTTTCTTCTGTATCATTCGGAGCCAAAGGCTCATCAAACCCTTTGCCCGTAGCTTTCATTCTCAGAGCATCAATACCTTGGTTTTCCAAGTATTTCATAACAGCCTCAGCCCGCTTTTGAGAAAGTTTACGGTTGAACGACTCCGAACCCTCCTCACTTGTATGGCCAATGATTTCAACTTTCAATTCTGGAACGTCACGCATCAGCCCCAAAGCTTCGGCTAGGGCAGAATCAGATTGCGGCAACAAATCGGCCTTCCCTTTAGTGAAGTGAATATCGGAAAAGGTGATGGAACGATTCTCGGTATTCACACCTGCCTTGATGTCTTCTTTAAGCTTGCTAAGCTCATCGACCTGAGGGGTGTCCACGGGCACTGAATCTACCACTTGCGGGGTGGGAGCAGGAGCCGGAGTGGCTTTCTGTTGACTCAAGAAAAAGAAGGCACCAATTCCCAACAGCAAAAGCACCACCAAAACGATGATCCACCATTTGGATGACGCCTTCGGAGCATGCATGGCCGCTAAAAACGTAGGATTGATGACCTCCAAGCTGTAACCACCTTTGGTAAAGGGTTTGTTTTTCTCAAATTCCACAACCTTCACACCATATTGCTGGACGTGATTGATGAGGTTTTGCAGGTCGTGTTGACCTGTTTCACTATCGCTTGACTCCCAAGTCCTGGAAACCAGTACCTCTGTACCATCTTGGAGCTTGAACACTTCACCATCTTCAACAAAATGTGAGTTGCTGATTTCCAGACCTTGAGCTTGGCATTCTTGCCGAATGCTGCCCGGTTGAACCACACCATAAGGCCGATCGGAGTAAGGCTTGAACAAGGACCTATAGTTTTTGGGTGCCGAGGGATTGATGGAGTCCGGCAGGATTTCCTTGAGCTCGGACATGTTCACGGATGGGTACAACTTCAGGACTGCATCCACAATGCCCAAGGCCGTTCGATTCATGGCCTTTCCTGAGACTTCAATAATACCCTTTTTCAATTCCTCGCGTTGGGAATCAGTCAGTTTGGACAAAACCTTTACCATGGTATAATTATTAATCCCCAAATATAACACGGCTTTGCAGGTTCATTCCAAGTGCAAGTTGGTGCAACTTTATTCGAAAACGGGACGAATGCTTATTTTTGGTTGTGGGTCTCTCCGTCAGTGAAAAAAAGCATCTACTTCGAAGCGTCGAGAACAAGGTTGGCTTCAAGGTTGACTCTATGCGGGAAGCCTACCGATTGGCTAATGTCTTAGCATCGGACCGCATGTTGTTGTCTGGACATACCGTGGCCCGGGTTTGGGGCTTGTTGAGTCAAACCCAAAAACACTACAACTCCACCCTGGAAGTTCTCTGTCGGTTTTTAGGCCATCCCAACCTCGAGGCTTTCAAGCATCAATTTGAAGCCATCCAACGCAACGACCTGAACATCCTTCCACACAACAGCCTAGATCTCCAGCTGCACAAATTGGACTTGGCCGTCGCCTATCAGGATTACAACACAATTTTTGAGTTGCTCCACATGTACCATGGAGCGTATTGGGACTACAATTACACCATTGCCTCGATGATGGGCCGTCGAATCCGGTTGATGCAAAAACCATGGGAATTGTTGAGTAAACTGGCAGAAGATCCATGCGGACGGGCGTTTTTTTACGAATGCTTTGTTGACGAGGACAACCCGGGAGGATATTATTCAAAAGCCATCGACCAATTTTACTTGGACCATGCAGATGGGCCCGCAAAAAAACTGTTTGCCTTGTCCTATTTAGGTGCCAAAGCGGCCTACAGTGGAAAACCATTCCGTGATTTGAGCCGATTGAACTTGGGCAAGCGACTGAGTGAACATGACGTGGAGCATTTCCATGAACGTTCCAGGCAAATGGAACTTTGGGCATTGACCCACCTTGAAAAAACCAGCACCAAACAACAAGTGCATGGATACCTTGACAGGCTCATTGAAGGCTTGGAGTCGTATACCGGATGGGAACGTGCTTGGGTAATTTACCGTTCAACCCGCCCACTTTGCCACTTGGGCCTGCATAAACACCTTTGGTCTCATCGACCTTATTGTGTTCAAATTTGCTCGGAAGTGGAGGACATTTCATTCAAAGTTCATTCCGTCGCACAGTGCTTTTTGCAGCTGTTGTACATTCAAAACCCAATGTCAGATCCCAACATCAGAATCAATTTGGTCACGCCCACAGCATTTGAAAACGAGGCAACCACGGTGAGCTTGGTCAATGAGGTATTGGCATCACTAACATTGCAACAGAAAATTCCGTTCAGGATTGGCACGAAGCATTTGAAGCAACACGGCCATCTTTGGATGGCACCTTTCCTCCGAAACCTTTGAATCAGGGGTTGATTTCCGGCACTCGGTATTCCCGAAAATAACGCCCACTTTCGGTAGTGGCCATGATGGTATATGTCACACCGACAGACAATCCAGAATGAATCGCCATCATGACAGGAACATCTGCATAAACGTAGTCCCGAAACAAAATGGCAACCTCTTGCATGTGGCCATTGAAAACCTTTACCATCACTCTTTGGGCCTTTTTGGAGCTGATTCTGATTCCCAACGTGCCGTTTCCCGTCGGTTGCAATTCCATCAGAAAATCCTGTTTCTCCTCAGTTGCACGCAGGACCACCTCATCGGAACATGGCCCTGAACCGTTGACCCCTTCTTGGCAAACCCGGTAAAAGTAGGTTTGGCCTTCGCTCACACCCACCTCGTTGAACAAATAATTCTTCTTTCCCACAATGAATTTCTCTTTCCCTACCGATTGAAAGTTTAGGTTATCGGAGCTCCTTTCAATTCGAAATGTGGTGGATGAAGTAATATTGCCAACAGACCATTTCACATTGGCAACCCCCTGTTTGAAACTCGCTGTGAGATTTTCAACCCCAATTTGAAGATTCAAAGGCAAGGATTCGATTTGCCATTTGCCTGAGGCCAAAACAAAGGCAGATGCATTTTGCATGGGCACATGGGACCAAAAAGGCCTATTTTCAGGGGGAAGATAAATGGGATGGCGGACGCCGTTCGAAGCAATCAAGGTATCACGATCGGGTAAGAATGGAACGTTAATACTTGGACTCATGTAAGCCGCTTGAACCAATTGACCGGCAGGTGAAAAGAGTGCCAAGTAATGGCCCGCATGTTCCAAAAAGTGAAAACGGACCTGAAAATCGGGTGTACCGTCCAACTTGAAATCTACTCCCGGCGCAGGTGATTTTGCCACCACCCATGATTTTTGTGGACTGATCCTGATGCCCGAAGGAAATATCACCGCATAGTCGCGCGTAACCAATAAGTAGCCCGCCAAGGAGATTGGCTGATTGGACGGGTTGTAAAAAACCACCCGATGATGGTTGTCTGACAAATAATGGCCTGGCACATACCGGTTGATGATGGGGTGCTGCGCCTCCACCAAGGTGAAGGAAGCCACAAGAATGACCGAAAAGATGGTGGTGACACGCATCTTGCTCACCTCACGAAAACCAAATGTTTGTGCTGTTTGCTTTTGTCGATGAGGATGAAGCTTCCGTTGATGACATGACCTTGGCCAATTGTGGACTCCGGATCGGTGACCTTTTCGAGATTGACTTTCACGCTTTTATCTTGGGCAACCGCTTGCCTAGCTTTTCCTTTGGAGGGATAAACCCCTGATTCGACCAAAAAGTCTGTGAAATTCATGCCTACGACCAGCTTGTCCGCTTGGATTTCGCCCGAAGGCACGCCTTCGAAAATATCATCCAAATCTTGTGGGCTCAGCGAATGAAGCAACTCGGGGCCTCCCTTGCCATATAACAAGGCCGATGCTGACTTTGCCTTTTCGTAGGCATCCTGACCATGAATCCGAACTGTCATTTCCTCCGCCAAAGCATATTGAAGCATTCGAGCTGGAGGATTTTCCATTTCCACCATGGACTTCAATTCTTCAATGGGGCGCAGGGAGAAAATCTTGGCGAGTGTCTTGATGTCGTCATCAGCACAATTGACCCAAAACTGGTAAAACCTGAATGCAGAGGTCAAATCGGGATCGATGAAGATGTTTCCCTTTTCACTTTTTCCAAACTTGGTGCCATCGGACTTGGTGATGAGCGGAACGGTAAAGGCATAAGCTTGGTTTTCGTGGCCCAACATTTTCCGGATCAGGGTGGTCCCGGTGGTAATGTTGCCCCATTGGTCGGCTCCTCCAAATTGGACCTTGCAGCCCAAGGATTTGTACAGATGCAAGAAATCGTACCCTTGAATCAATTGGTAACAAAATTCGGTGAATGAAATTCCGGATTCGCTTTCAATTCGATTTTTAACCGAATCCTTGGCCATCATGTAATTGACCGTGACATGTTTTCCCACATCGCGCAGGAAATCCAAAAAACCAAAATCCTTGAACCAATCGTGGTTATTCACCATCCGGGCAGGGTTCGATTTGCAGTCGAAATCCAAAAGTTTCCGCAGTTGGCCTTCCAATTTGCGGGCGTTGGCATCGACTGTTTCTTCGCTTTGAAGGGACCTTTCCGCAGACTTTCCAGAGGGGTCGCCAATTCTACCTGTAGCTCCACCTACCAAAACCACAGGGGTATGGCCATGCCGCTGGAAATGGACCAAAGCCATCACGGGAACCAGATTCCCAATGCCTAAGGATGGGGCGGTAGGGTCAAAGCCTACATAGCCCAATGACTTTTGAGCATGAAGGTAAGACTCGGTTCCTTCGGAGACATTGTGGATCAAGCCACGCCAACGCAATTCTTCAAACAGCAACATTCGATTCGGGATTACCTAAACAAGGGAACAAATTTAACGCATTTGAGGCTTCTGAAAAAAAGGCCAAAAAGTCTGCTTTTTCGCAATTCAACGCAATTATTTTTGGTTGCTTCCGAAAAAGAAGGCTAATTTTGACTGGTTTGAATTTCAGCCATTTTTTTCTTACCTTGTTTATCGGATTTAATCTGCACTTACCAAGTTAGGCAATTAGGGGGAAAGTAAGTGATTGACAAATAATTGAACATTATGAGGGCTCAAAGACTGCATCTACTACTCACCTTGATTTTTTGTTTTACGACGGCTCTTTCCGTCATGGGACAAGGAGCAGGTAAAAACGCTTTTGCCCAGGCCGAGAGCCTCCGGAAAGGCAAGCGCTACCAAGAAGCCATCGTCAAATACGATGAAGCAATCAAATTGGAAGCCGGCAACTACCGCTATCATTTCAGCCGCGGCAAATGCTACTATGAAATGAAGGAGTTTGATTTGGCATTGTCCTCATTTGAAGAGTCCATCGAATACAAAAAGGACAACGTATTTGCCTATACCCTGATTGCCAAGATTTACCGCCGCAAAAACGACAACGTGAATGCGGTATACTATTATGATTTGGCCTTTCAATACGAACAAGACCCCAAACGCAAGGTGAGTTATAAAATGGAGGCAATCAAATTGTTGCTCCAAGACAACAAAACCGCTGAAGCGCAAAAGCATCTGAAGGAAGTCAAAGCAGTCGAGCCCGACAACATCAACATCTTGTACTTCGATGCCAAAATCAGCAATGAAAACGGCGAATACCAAGAAGCCCGTAAGAACATGGAAGTGGCCACCACCAAACTGGAAGGTCAACCCCCCGCCCAAGCTGCTAAATATTGGTATGAGCTCGGCTTTGCCTGCAACAAATTGGGAGATTATGCTTGCTCCTCCAAAGCGTGGGAAAAGGCCTACTTCGGAAAATACAAAGCGCTAATCGACCGCGAAAAATCCGTCAACAGCCCTGCGTTTTACTACCGCATCGCGATGTCCTATTTTGCCGGAGGCGAATACGAGCAAAGCAAAGCCCAAATCGACAAATCCCTCGAATTGCAAAACAATTTCCCTGCTGCTTACCTACTCATGGGTAAAATCGACAAGAAGCAAGGAAACTACAGCAGCGCCATCGAGAACTTCAAACGTGCTGCAAGTTTTGAGGAAGACCCGGCTAAAAAAGTCAAAATCCTTCAAACGCTGGCCAGCCTTCAAGTGGACGCAGGGGATTACAGCGGCGGCATCAGCACCATCAACGAAGCCATCAGTAAATCGCAACCTTCGCCCCAACTCCAATACATGAAGGCTGTTTGCCACTACCAGCTCAGACAGTATGACTCAGCCATCAGCTTGCTTGAAGGCATGATTACCGGTACACAAGATGCAGCATTGAAAGCCAAATACAGCTTTTTGATTGGAATGAGTGCCAAAAATACTGACTCTGAAAAGGCAAAAGCAGCATTCAAAGCCGCTTCTGCTGGACCTATGTTCAAAGCAGCTTCCAAAGTTGAGCTTGAAAAACTCATGAAAGCCGGCTGATCTGAAGTTAATTCAACCCATAACCGCATCCATAAGGTGCGGTTTTTTTTTGGTGTCAGTTTCGCACCCAGCATTGCTCAAAGAGTGGGCCGAGCCGTTAAAACAGCTATATTTATTGATTAAATCCCGCGATATGGCAGCGAATACCAAGAAAAAGCCCGTCAGCCAAACCAAACAATCCAACCAAGCCCCTAAACCCAACGCAACGTTCGACCCATTGGCATGGTGGAAAGACAGCGGTGCGTTGCTTATGGCGGGAATCCTAACGGTTCTGACTTTCCTTGTGTTTTCTCCTGCCTTGGAGGGGGAATTTCTGAATTGGGACGATGATGTAAACGTCTACAAAAACGAGTACGTCAAACACCTCAATGCAGAAAATGTCAAAAAAATCTTCACGACCACCGTTATCGGCAACTACAACCCTTTGGCTAATTTGACCTTCGCCATTGAATGGTACTTTTTTGGTGACAATCCCTACCCCTACCACCTTACCAACCTTATCCTGCATTTGCTCAATTGCCTGTGCGTTTTTTGGCTTTTGCTGATGCTGGGATTGAGAAAAAACTGGGCTTTCTTTGCCGCACTCCTGTTTGCCATACATCCCATGCGCGTGGAATCGGTGGCTTGGATCACGGAGAGGAAAGATGTGCTGTTCGGGTTTTTCTACCTGTGTGCTTTGATCTGTTACGTCTACCAACTCAAAACCGAACAGAAAAAATACATGGTGGGCGTCTTTTTGTTCTTCGTGCTTGCCTTGCTTTCGAAAATTCAAGCCGTCGCACTGCCATTGAGTCTGCTTTTAATTGATTACCTGCTTGATAAGCCGGTTGGAATCAAAATGATTTTGACCAAAATCCCCCATTTCGCTTTGTCGTTGGCAGTGGGTCTGATGGGTGTTTTCTTCTTGAAATCGGAACAAAGCTTGAACGGGGTTGACTACAATATCCTCGAAAGACTATTGGTTGGTGCATATTCCTTAGCGGTATACCTCGTGAAGGTGGTATATCCCTACGCTATGTCAGCCATCTATCCCTATCCTGAGCCTGGCAATTTGGATTGGACTTTCTACGCGTCACCAATCCTCGTGGCAGCCATGGTGGGTACGGTGTTTTGGTTTGGCAGGAAACAGAAACCAATCCAGTTTGGCTTTTTGTTTTTCCTGTTCAACATTGTTTTCCTCCTACAAGTTGTATCAGCCGGGCAAGGATTCATAGCCGACCGATTCAGCTACATTCCCTACTTCGGTCTGTTCTTCCTTTTTGCCTATGGACTACAACAACTGGAGACCCGCCAGAAATCATTGAGCAGCGCTTGGATAGGCCTAGCCGCTGTAGCCTCCATCGGATACATTGTCATGACAACACAACAAATCCCTGTGTGGAACAATACGGAAAGCTTGTTCACGGATGTGATTGAATACGATTCCAAAGTTCCTACGGCCTACCGCAACAGGGGAAATTATTACCGGGACTCCAAACCTCCCCAAATAGAAAAGGCCATCGCCGATTACGACAAAGCCATCCTCATTGCTCCCAAAGATGCCTCATTCCGTACATCCAGGGGCAAAATGTACTTTGACCTCAAACAATATGACAAAGCTTTTGAGGATTTCAGCCAATCGGTTTTGTTGGATTCAACCAAAGCTGAAACCTTTACCAACAGGGGCTCGATTTATGGCATGAGGCAACAATTCCCAGAAGCGATCAGGGATTTCTCCAAGGCCGTTCAGCTCGACCCCAACTGGAAGGTCGCGTGGTTGAACCGTGCCATCATCCATTACCAAAGTGGCAATCCTGCCAAAGCCATCCCGGACTTGGACGCATACATCAAATTAGACGCATTCAACGATCAAGCTTTCAGTCTAAGGGGCTTGTGCAAAGTACAAACCAACGATTTAGCCGGAGGGCTGGTTGACTATGACAAGGCCATTGAGCTCAATCCCAAAGATGCCAATTACTTCCAAAACCGCTCGATTTTGTATGGTTTGAAAGGGGATACGGCAGCATCTTCGGCCGATAGAATCAAAGCCCAACAAATGGGATTTGGTTCCAAGTGAGGTATTTAGTTCCTACGGCTGTAGGTCCTCTTGAAAGCCTTGGGCTGATAATTCTCTTCAGTGAGTGTAAAACTCTGTGCCGTCAGGTCCGTGCAGGGTCAGGCTTGTCGCTTCGCCTGTCAACGATTCAACTCTACCGATGATTTGCGCTTTGATTCCAAAAGAACCGGCCAAAGCAATCAAATCTTGGGCAACCTCTGAGTCTACATAGGCCTCCAACAAATGTCCCATGTTGAAGACTTGATACATTTCGCGCCAAGAGGTGCCCGAGGACTCATGGATGGCCCTAAACAACCGAGGAATAGGCATCAAATTATCCTTGATGATGGAAACGCCAGAAGCGAACTTCAGGACCTTTGTTTGCCCGCCACCTGTACAATGGATCAGTCCGTGGATGTGTTGACGGAATCCTTGAAGCATGGGCACCATGAGCGGTAAATAGGTTCTCGTTGGACTCAACACCAATTTACCCATCGTGATGCCCGTCTCGGCATCGAGGTCAGTGAGCAAGTGCGGACCTGTGTAAATCAAGGATTCATCAACTTCCGGATTGAAGGATTCTGGGTAATCTTCAGCGTAGCGGTGGGAGAACAAATCATGACGGGCGCTTGTGAGACCATTTGAGCCCATTCCACCATTGTAACTGTTTTCATAATGCGCCCTGCCATCACTTGCGAAGGCCACAATTACATTTCCGGGTTTGATGTTGGTTTCCAAAACATCCTTCCGTGGCATCCTGCAAAATACCGTTGAATCGACAATGACCGTCCTCACCAAGTCGCCTACATCGGCTGTTTCACCACCTGTGCTTCGAATGTCCACCCCGTGATCTCTCAACATGGTGAGGCACTCCTCCGTGCCTTCAATCAAAGCTGCAACAACATCCCCCGGGATGCGATGCTTGTTTCTGCCGATGGTGGAAGACAAAAGGATATTGGATACAGCGCCCACGCACATCAGGTCGTCGGTATTCATGACAATTGCATCCTGCGCGATGTCCCGCCAAACCGTCAAATCACCAGTTTCCCTCCAATACAAATAGGCCAATGAACTTTTTGTGCCTGCTCCGTCGGCATGCATGATGTTGCACACATCGGGGTCACCACCGACAAGGTCCGGCACTACTTTGCAAAAAGCATTGGGAAACAATCCCTTGTCAATTTTCTTGATGGCGGCGTGAACCTCTTCTTTTCCATGGGAAACGCCCCTTCCGGCATAACGGTCTTGTTGTTTCATCGTGACTTTTGAAAAGAGAAAAGGCAAACAGGTTTTCCCATTTGCCTTTTCAGTTTTATGGCTTCATGATTAGGTTAAATCAATTGGCAGGAGCATAATCGATGGAAAGAATCCTGAACTCCGTACGGCGGTTGGCTTGTTCCTCCTCGTCGGATTTCTCAGGGTTGAAGAGTGGCTGGGACTCTCCAAAGCCGAACCACGACAGACGATCACCGGCAATGCCTTTGCCTACCAAGTACTTTACGGCTTCTTTGGCACGGTTTTCCGAAAGCTCTTTGTTGTAGTCTTCAGAACCGTTGGTGTCGGTATGGGAGCCCATTTGAATGGTGATTTCAGGGTTCTCATTCAGAATGACAATCAGACGATCCAACTCTGCTTTGGAGGAGTCCCGCAAGAAATACTTGTCGTAATCGTAGTAGATGTTGTTGAGCGTGATGGCAAAATTGATGACGATACGCTCAAGTTCGATGCGGAGGTTCATCTCCAAATCGCGATTGGGAGTGTCTTTCGGCGTGGAGAAGTCTTCACGCTGAGCTAAATACTCAGGGGCGTTTCCGATGACAACATAGTCCCTTTCACAATCCACCTCGAAGTTATAAACCGAAGTCTGGTCAGTGGTGAAGGTGTCTACGGGTGTCAAGGTTTCACCGTCTTTTTCAAACAGAATGACAGTTGCGAACGGGACGGGTTGGAAGGTTTTGCGGTCGACAACTTTACCATGTACAGTGAAGACGCAAGGTGGTTCTGGCTTCTTTTTGACCCAATAGATATCGTCACGACCTGTGCAACCAGGACGGTTGGAGGCAAAATAAGCCGAGCTATCGTCTTGAGACCAAATTCCGGAAATGTCATCGTAGGTGGAGTTGATGGGCGAACCCATGTTGGTTGGGTCACCCCAAGCACCTACTCCGCCTGTAGATTGGTAAAGGTCGAAACCACCATAGCCTACGCGACCGTTGGAGGAAAAGTAAAGTGACTTTCCGTCTACGCTTGGGAAAGGACAGATATCATCAAAAGGCGTGTTGATGCGGGCACCAAGATTTTGTGGCTCTCCCCATTTGTCACCCTCGTAGGTGGAATACCAAATGTCCAAACGACCTTGACCACCGTCACGATCGGAAACGAAGTACATGATGTTGCCATCAGCACTCAGCATGGGATGAACGTCATAGGTGGGGACTTTCTTGAATCGGCCACGGCTGTCAACCACTACTTCTTTTTGACCACGAAGGGGCTCAACCAATTTTCCTTTGCTCCAAGCCTTTTTAAGAGGATCGTACTTGGATTCGTAAATCGAACAGCCATAACCCAATTTACCTTGGTTACAGATGGAATAGTACATGGTCATTCCGTCCGGTGAGAAGGTGGCATTGCCATCGTTCAATTTACGGTTGACTTTTTTACCCATGTTTTCGGCTGGACCGAAAGTGGTATCGTCTTCGATTTTCACCATCCACAGGTCAGAATAGCCCTCATTGTATGCTTCAAAGATTTCGTTGTCCTTTGATTGCGGCCTACTGGAGGTGAAAACCATGAATTTCTCCTCCTCGTTTTGCTTCAACATCGCGGGGAAGTTATCACCCATGGCGCTGTTGAGATCAAGGCAGCGTGAGCGCCATTTTTCCTCTTTTTTACGTTCTTCCTCAACGAATTTGCACCCTTCGATTTCAAATTTGGCGCGCTTGGCGTAATCGTCCTTTTCTTTCCAACGCTTGGTGAAGGTGGTGAACATCTCGAGGGCGTCGTTTTGACGGTCGAGGATACGGTAGGTCATACCCAATTCAAAATAAGCCGTGTCGTTACGCTTAGAGTCGATGTCGATGGCGCTCTCAAAGAAATTGGCAGCATCATCGTACTCTTGGATGAAGTATGAACATTTGGCTGCACGAATAGTGGCGTGGTAGTTTTCAGGTTGCTTCTTCAAAACCTCCACGTAGGCTTCCTTGGCGGAGGAAAATCGTTGGGCTGCGTACAAAGCGTCAGCCTGCTGCAGAATTTTCTCAGGAGGCCCCTTGAACTCTGTTTTAGCTTTGGTTTCCTTCTTTTTCTGAGCCGATGCGGTGAAAGGCAATGCGAATAACAAGCAAAGGCCCAATACAAGGCTCAAACTTGTGAAACGGTTCGCTACCATATTTTGATGCATAACCACGATAATTCCCCTAAAAACAGGCTTAAAAATGAAATTATTCCAACAAACATAGGAAAATAACCCAACTACAACAAACTTTAAAATAAAATCAGCCACAGGAAAAAATCGCCTACCAAAATCAGGATTGCAGCCAAAACAAAGGATGAAATTGTTGCCTTTCCCACCCCCTTTGCACCGCCGGTCGTACCCAATCCCATGAAGCAACCAATCCAAGCGATGAGCACTCCAAACAGGCAGCTCTTCAACAGTCCGCCATAGAGATCCGAAACCAAGAAAGTAGTTCGAATAGACTCAAAAAAGCTTTGGGGCGTGATGTCCAAAAAATATCCCGAAACTATGAGGCAGCCAAAAACCCCAACCAAATTGCTGAATAAAGTCAAAACTGGCATCATGACCGACAAACCAACTACCCTTGGCATCACGATGTAACGTACCGGGTCGATGGCCATGGTCCTGAGGGCATCAATTTGCTCCGTTACCTTCATTGTTCCGATTTCGGCAGTCATGGACGCACCGATACGACCCGCAATGACCAATGCGGTAAGCACAGGTCCCATTTCCATCACAATCACCCTGGAAGCCTGTCCGCCCATCACATCCAGCGAAACCATGCCACGAAATTGATATGCAGCCTGCCACGCGATGATGGCACCGGCGAAAAAACCAACCAACATCACCAATGGGATGGAATTGACTCCGACATGGTCCATTTGAACCAACAAACGCTTGCGATCCTTCCAAACATGGCGCAGTTGGACGGCCACTTGGTAGCCCAAATGCCCGAAAGAACCCAAATCGCTGATGAATGTTCGCATTCTGGCAATTTACACCTTATTCATGCAGCTTGGCAGCTCATCCTGCAAAACAAAAAAACTGCAGCTTTTAACTGCAGTTTCAGGTTTGTCCGACGCTCGTTTGGACTTGGTTTTACACCCAATCAGTCAATGGAAACCATTTTCGCGCCACTGATATCCGATCGCTTGATTTTGGGCAATTCCAAAACCAACAACCCATTTTCGCATTTGGCCGAAATTGCATCCTGATCAACCGATTTTGGCAATTTGAAGGATCGCTCGAAGGCATCCGGCTTGAATTCCCTGCGGTGGTATTTCAGCCCCGACTCATCCTCAGGTTTTTCTGACTTCACCTTCAAAATGTCCTTTTCAATCGAAATTTGAATGGAATCCTTTGGGTGGCCTGGGATAGCCAATTCAACCCAAAATGCCGTATCCGTCTCGCCGACATTGGCTGCAACCGAGTTACCTTGAGTCGAAAACTCTCCCCAAAAAGGACGAAGAAGTTCATCCGTCCAAAATCTATTGATTGTTGGCCTGATCAATCCCCGCCTAGACGTGTTGTTGAATTGCGAATGTGACATTTCTTGTTCTCCTCTCATGTTGGATTTGTGAAACATGAATTCACTTTTGCAATCCCAATGCCACCCGCCAAAAATAGACAATTTGTCATATTACTAGGTGCTTTTGCTGTCATTTTGGCATTTTTCAATCCCCAAAGATGTCATTATGGCGAATTTGATTGGGCTTAGGCCCTGCTTATCACTCGACAACTGCGTAACGAATGAGGCAAAAAGTACCCCGCCCCACCCAACTACTCTTTCCATCTTCAACGTAGACAACAGTGGTGACCATGTCACGAGGGCATGGAGGGCCAAACCAATTCAACTCCAACCACAATGGAAACTCCTAACCTGAAATTGAATACCAGTTTAGATGACTTGGTATTCGAGCGCCGCGAACGTGCTTATGGAGCTTATGCAATTCGAAAGAAGCAGCCACAAATTTTGGAACGGGCCGCCTTGATGACCCTGATTTTGTTTTTGATGGCAACGGCATTGCCCAAAACGATCATGTGGCTTCTCCCCGAGGTGCCGATGATATCCTTCAAGGAATTTGAAATCCCCTTGATGGTGGACCCCACTACAATCGAAATCGATGTGAAGGAGCCTGAATTGCCGAGTGAGAATACCCCGCCCCCCTCTCCGCCTCCAAACATCGACCAAACCCGCTTTGTGGAAATCAAACCCAGCTCAAGGGCAGACTTATCCTCCACCATCGCAGACATTGACAAGCTAGACTCCACTGCAATTGGACTGAAAGACATCCAAGGTGATAAAGGTGGCGCAATATCTTTCCCGCCCAATCCTCCGATCACCGGCAACGGAAACGGGGGCCTTCCCACCACCCCAACCGATACCTTGCCTGATTTCAGAAGCTTCATCCCCTTGGACAAGGAGCCCAAACCCGTTAACCTCGACGAAATCCGCAAAGCAATCGGTTACCCCAAATTGGCATTGGAGGCTGAAATCGAAGGCCGAGTCACTCTGCGCGTATTGATTGACAAGAACGGGAAATACCAACGCCACCTGGTCACTTCGGTAGCTCACAAACTGCTTGTGGACGCCGTGGTTTCCAAAATTCCGCTGCTTCAAATGACACCGGGCATCCAAGGCACCAAGGCCATCCCTGTTTGGGTCACCGTGCCTTTCGAGTTTAAATTGAAACAAAAGGGCGAAAGGCGCTGATTGTATCACCGAAGTTTGAGGTTTTCGGGACAATCAAGACATTGGCTCAGGAGGGTTTACCCGGAACGGCTAGCACGTGCCTGCAAGAATTACAGGTACGGAGGTCTTCGGAGGCGTAAAACTTTTCAAAAACAGGTTGCATTTGGTTGACGATATCCGTCATGTCGAAATACTCCTCATACAACTTATCGTTGCACTGAGGACAATACCATTGCAATCCATCACGCATTCCGGCAGACCTAACACGCTCGATGACCAAACCCACTGAGCCAGCCTCCCTGCGAGGGGAATGCGGCACTTTGGCAGGTAGCAGGAAAATATCCCCTTCCCGAATGGGAATGTCCACATTCTTGCCATCGTCTTGAACCTTGAGCACCATGTCTCCCTCCAACTGGTAGAAAAACTCTTCTGTTTCGTTGTAGTGATAGTCCGTTCGTTGGTTGGGGCCACCCACCACCATCACGATGAAGTCACCGGTTTGGGTCCAAACCTGCTTATTTCCTACCGGCGGCTTGAGCAAATGACGATGTTCATCGATCCATTGCTTGAAATTGAGTGTGCTGAATTTTCCCATGGTGTCAATCTTTCGGCGTCCAAAATATAGCTTATTTTACAATTCCGTGAAATCTGGACCAAGAGTTGACACAAACAAACGGCCTTTCGCTTAAATGCAATCCAATGGGATTGGTCATCTTCCTCGCGGGATGCGGGGCGGTTATGTTGGCTGCTGGCATGCTGGTACGCTTTTCAGCGGTAGCAATTTGGGATGATGCATGGTTTTACACCCGATACGCCGACAACCTCATCCAATCGGGTAGTTACCAATGGAATGTGCAGGAGAAGGGATACGGCCTGACCGCCCCCCTATTCGGGTTGTTGGTTGCACTGGTGAGGCTGACCGACCTTAGTCCAGCCCTGACTTTGTGGGGCATTTCCTTACTTATGGGACTCTTGTCCATTGGATTGATGATGCGTTGGGCCAGACAGGTATCGAATCCTTTTTTCGGCTTCCAATCAGCATTTGTCCTTGTGGCTTTGACATGGAATTTCCCCACCTTGGCATCACATTTTGCAAGTGGAATGGAGACCACGACGGCGGTGTTTTTTTTCGGCTTGTATTTGACCTTGCTCCACAAATTCATGCCCCAACTCTCCCCCGGCAGAACGCTCTTGTTGGGTGTGTTGGGAGGCTTGGCTTGGGGAATACGACCGGAATTGGCGCTCATGACATGGGGGATGCCGATCGGCCTCCTTTTATTCTCGAATAAAGCTGAAGTAAGGCAGGGGGCGGGATACATCCTCCTTTTCACAGTTGCCATCACGGTTCTCCAACTCTACTTGGGCCTACAAATTTTCGGTACGGTTCTTCCCCTGTCATTTTGGGCCAAGACAACCAACCCCTACGGAACGGAAATGGGCGCCGTTTTCAAATTGGAGGGACTGAAACAACTGGTTTTGTTTTGGGCTGTGAACCTGCCATCCTTGTTGGCCCTCGGCATTGCTTTCGCGAAGGGTAAGTTTCGCTTTTGGCGATTTTTGGCCCTCAATGAACGCATTTTGTTGGTGGGAATGATTTTGTTTTGGGTGTACCACAGCCTCTTGGTGCTACCCATCATGAGTTATTCCGCCCGCTTTTTTTACCCCCTATGGCCAGGACTGATTTGGTTGGGTGTTCGTGCATGGCATTTTTTATCCTTGGAGGCAGGTGGCCAATTTTCGATTCCCTTGCCGAGAAAATGGCAGGTTGGGGGTGCAGTCATTTTTTTCACAGCAGTCACCATGGTTGGCGCTGCGGCCACGGTCAAAACCCGACATTCCGGTTCTTGGGCTCTGATGGGCAAGTTTTCAGTTGAGGATGCCTACCAAGGCATTGGTAAGGGAAATTGGCCGGGATTGGACGAATTGTCGACTTTTCCTCCGGATTTTGAAATTGCCGCAACCGAATTGGGCGTTTTGGGCGTGATGCGACAGGGGGCAAATGTGTGGGATTTGAGTGGCCTGCACGATGCCAGCATGTTGGACCCCTACAAAGGGATTGAACGCTTGCTCAAAACCTTGAAGCCAGATCTGATCTACATGCCATCTCCGGCATACTCCAAGCTCAACGATGCATTGATGACCAATCCGCAGTTTGAGCGCGACTATCTTTTATACAAACCCCCAACATCTTACTACCCGGTAGCAATCCTCCGTGAGGGCCCATATTTCGATGAACTGCTCAGGATTGTTTCTGCTCCTTGAGGACAAGATTTTTTTGCGGTTATAGGCCTCCCTACTATATTTTGCCGTTTTTAGGTCGAAAGCAAACATTCGAAACCTGATGAGAAGAAAACTATACCTCATTTTGGGACTTTTAGGCTTTGGGATTGTGATGTTCGGCATCACCAAAACATGGTCTGGATTCTACAAGGAAGGATGGGGCCTGTTTGGAGACTCAGGCTATGAATTGGTAGCCGGTCAGGCGGCGTTGGGGTTCGCACTTTTTGCAGCCATCTTGTTGTTTGTAAAACCCAAACTATCGGCCATCCCGGGGATTTTGGTTTTGTTCTGTGTGGTATTCGCGTTTTTGGTGCCTAAACAAGCCCACTATTCTCCCCAATCGGGCCTTTATATAACCGCATTGGGCTCCCTGTTGATGATCGTTTCCTCCTTGTTGGTCCCCATTCCCCATCCGCGTAGATGAATGTTTTTGGGTACGGTTTGATTTGTTTGCTTCAGGGATTGAAGTTCAAAACATCCAAGGATAGCCCCCCAAACAAGGTGCCAAGCCTGATCAGTGCCATCCTAACGGCTAGCATTCTTTCCTTCCTGTTCATGAGTTTGGTTTTTGCAGGACTGTTCCCGTTCATCGATTTTCCACATGACTCAATCGGGTTTTCAATCATTCCTTTGGTATCCGGTACAACGGTTTTTTGCTTGACGACCCTGCTTGCACTTCCCTGGTCAGGCATGAAAATTTTGGGGTTGGAAGCACTGTTCACCGGAGCCTTGGCTGCCTTAACACATGGGATTGGATTGTCGCTGACCGCTTCGGCATTCCAATGGACCTCTTCGCAAGAATGGATGTTGATCTGTTTGGTTTTGTTTTTTCTTTTGTCCTTGTCCTGGCAGTCGGTTTTACTGTATGCTCGGTGGACAGAAACGCATGGCATCCCCACAGGGTACGCCGCTGCCTTGGCCGGCCTTTGCAACTTGTTAGGTCTTGGCTCTGGGTGTTGGATTTGGTACAAGCAACTTGGGGCCGAATCTCTCGAATGGGACGTGATGTTTTTCCTCTGAAAAATTAGGGCTGATTGCTTCGGGGAGGATAAAGCCGGTGGTCATGATCCCACAAATACACTTGTAAGCCTGCAGACCACGCAGTCCTTGCCATTCCGAATGCAGTTTCCTTCACCGCCAACTGGGTTCCTAAACCTGATTTTACTTCTGCATAAAATCCGACTTTTCTACCCAAAATGAACTCCAAGCCGACCACCGCATTCAGAAAACAATCCATATGGGGCTTGCCATCGGCCTTGAATTCATTCAAGTCCAAAATCCTTTCCTCCCCCACGTCAAAAGAGTACTCCAACAATTCGATTTGGCTACGGGTAGTCAATGCCACTTCCAACTCAGCACCACCATACAAGCGCAAGCACTTCAATAACTTTCGGGACTGTTTGAGAGCAGCCACAGAAACACCAAGAAAGGTCGCCTCTTCTTTGATTTGCCTTCCCCAAATGGTGTCATTGATGAAGTAGCCTCCGGAGTAGGCAACAGAATCCCTTCTTTTCATCAAAACGCCACCCAATCGCAACCTCAATGCCTTTGAGCTGTCGGTTAGACCCACATTAATGCCGGCTTGAAAATATTCAGGAAGTGGACTTGTAGCTGAGAACAAATGCCAATCAGAATATAGGGGCAAACCAGAAATAGCATTTGCATACACGATCTCCCTGTTGTAGCCATTGAAAAACTGAAGTCTTCCATCTTGGTAGGCGGCACCGAAGGTGTGGATGCGAAACCTTACAGGTTCCCGAACGAGCGATGAGTCAAAGTAAGAACTGTCAACCACCTCAACACCCTGGGCAAAACAAATCCAGTGATTCCACATCAAAAAAACCACCATTCCCAAAACCCTTTTGAAGATTTCGTTGCTTCCAACGAGTGAAAGCCCGAATGCTGGGAAAGGATTGGGAAATTTCACCGTCAGTGAGCCTCCAACCAGTTTGCGCCGGTACTCATTTCAATTTCGAGGGGCACGCGCATGGCCACGGCTCCCATCATGTTGGTCCGGACAATTTCCTGTAGCACATCCAATTCGTCCCGATGCGCATCGAACACCAATTCGTCGTGCACCTGCATGATCATTCTGGACTTCAAGCCTTTCCCACGGATAGCTTCATGGATATTGATCATGGCGACCTTGATGATGTCTGCCGCCGAACCTTGGATCGGGGCATTGATGGCGTTTCTTTCCGCAAAACCCCTGACCACCGCGTTGGCCGAGTTGATATCTGGCAAATAGCGACGCCTTCCTAAAATGGTTTCCACATATCCCTTTTGACGGGCTTGTTCTATGTTTTCCGCTTGGTAAGCTTTGAGCCTGTGGAATTGGCCAAAATACGCATCGATGATCTGCTTGGCTTCCGTTCTGGAAATCCCAAGATTTTGTGACAAACCGAAGGCACCTTGTCCATAGATGATGCCGAAATTTACCGCTTTGGCTTTGGATCTCATGGCCTTGTCCACCTCTGAGATGGGCACCCCAAACACCTTTGCGGCGGTTGCTTTATGGATGTCTTCCCCTGCCAAAAATGCATCAATCATGTTTTCATCGTTGCTCAAGGAAGCAATGATGCGCAACTCGACTTGTGAGTAGTCGGCCGAAAGCAGGGTATGATGCTCGTCCCGGGGGATGAATGCTTTCCGGATTTCCTGGCCACGGGGGGTTCGGATGGGGATGTTTTGCAGATTGGGGTTGTTGGAAGCAAGGCGTCCCGTGGCGGCCACGGTTTGCATGTAATTGGTGTGTACCCGGCCGGTGCGTGGATTGACCATGGAGGGCAATGCATCGACGTAGGTACTCTTGAGCTTTCGAAGTTCGCGGTAATTCAATACGAGACCAATGATGGGATTCCCATGTTCATATTTAGACAGGGTAGCCTCGTCGGTGCTGTATTGGCCGGTTTTGGTTTTTTTCACCTCCTGTGTGATTTTCATTTTCTCAAACAGGATGGCACCCAATTGCCTTGGAGAATCCACATTGAACGACTCCCCAGCCAATTGGTGGATTTCCTTTTCCAACTTTTGAATGTCCACTTCTAAGTCACGGGAGTATCCCTTCAAAAAAGACTCATCGATGCGAACGCCCTCCCATTCCATTTCGGCCAACACGGAAATCAAGGGCACCTCCACCGTGTCAAACAATTTCCGGGCACTCAATCGGTCAAGTTCGGGCTCAAAAATCTCCTTCAGTCTCAAGGTTACATCCACATCTTCTGCGGCATAATCCTTCACTTCCGCAGCGGATAGGTCGGCCATGGAGCCCTGCCCTTTGCCCTTTTTACCGATGAGTTGAGTGATGGATATGGGCGTGTAACCAAGGTAAATCTCACTCAAGAAATCCATTCCATGTTTGCCGTCCGGGTTGATGAGGTAATGGCCCACCATGGTATCAAAAACCTTGTTGGACACTTTCAGCCCATATTTACGCAACATCTTGTAGTCATATTTGAAATTTTGAGCCACAAGTTCTTTGCCTTCATCGCCGAAGACGGGTTGGAATTTGGAGAGCAATTCGCGCGCCTCTGCCTCCGTCCGCGGCACATTCACGTACCAAGCTTGTCCAGGCTTGACGGAGAAGGCCATTCCCACCAAGACCGCGTTCAGAGGTTCAAGGTCGGAAGTCTCGGTGTCGAAGCAGAATGTTTGGGCCGCCGACAAAACCGACAACAGCTCAGCGACCTCTTCCGTGCTTTGCACCAACCGGTAATCATGCGGCACATCGGAAATCGTTTTGAGATGGCTCGGGGCTACTTCCTCTCGATCGGAGACATTGGTAAACTCTCCCAAATCAAACAATGTGGCCTGTCCGGAGGGTTTGTTTTGGGCCTTGGGCGTAGGGTTGCTTGCTTCAGACCCAGCTGAGTCAGGCAATACTCTTTTCAACAAGGTCTTGAACTCCAATTCGTCGAAAATCGCCCTGATCTTATCCGCATCTGGACCTTTGACTTTCATCTTGTCTGCTTCGAATTCCACCGGTGCATCCAAGATAATGGTAGCAAGTTTTCGGGAAAGGCGACCCATTTCAACGTTGTTTTCTACGTTCTCCTTTTGCTTGCCTTTCAATTTGTCTACGTTGGCCAACAATCCTTCCAGGCTGCCGAATTCGTTGAGAAATTTCACGGCTGTTTTTTCCCCGATCCCGGGAAGGCCGGGAATGTTGTCGGAGCTGTCGCCCATCATGCCCAACAAATCAATGACCTGCTCCGGGTGTTGGATCCCATATCGTTCGCAAACCTCCTTCACGCCCAATACTTCGGCTTCATTGCCTTGTCGACCCGGACGGAAGATGAAAATCCTGTCACTGACCAACTGCCCATAGTCTTTGTCGGACGTCATCATGTAGGTAAAAAACCCTTCCTTTTCTGCCTTTTTGGCCAATGTGCCGATGACATCATCGGCCTCGTATTGGCTAATTTGATACACCGGGATGTTGAAGGCGTCGATGATGCGAAGGATGTATGGGAAGGCCAATTTGATGTCCTCAGGGGTCTCATCTCGATTGGCTTTGTAGGCTGCATATTCCTGAACCCTCAGCGTCTCATCGTGCGGGTCGAAAACCACGGCCATGTGGGTGGGCTTTTCGTTTTTCAGGATATCCAGCATCACATTGGTGAAGCCAAACATGGCAGATGTGTTCAGCCCGTTGGATGCAATCCTGGGGTTTTTGATGAAGGCATAATAGGCCCTGAAAATTAGGGCATAAGCATCAAGCAAAAACAGCTTTTGTGGAACGGCAGGCGTGATCATGGGGTTAATTTAGCAAAAGTGACCGAATCATCCCCTCGGAAGTTCCGTTTGGAAGCGCGCTCAAAGACTGGGTTGTGTGGGTTTGTTTTGGGCTTTGATTTGTCGAAGCAGGTAAAAGTAGCATCCTGCACCCACCAAAATCATCATCACCATTTGGGATGTATGAATCACGAAAGCCAAATTGAGCCCCAGCGTTTTCGCATAATCGACCGTCCAACCGAAATTGGAGGCATAGGCAACGAAGCTGGCCTGGATGGCAAAATGGTAGGACCCGATGCCTCCGGGTGAAGGAAGCACAATCCCGATTGCCCCCATGGTGAAGGCCATCAATGCAAACTCAAATCCCAAATCTGCCGTCGCGTCGAATGCAAAAAACACCAAATACGTCATGGCCACATAGCAAAGCCAAATGGCGATGGAATAAACGATGAACATGAACCAACGGTCCATTTTCCTGACGGTCAAAACCGCTTTGAGTGTTTCCTTAGAAAATGCCGTTGCACGGCTGATAAGGTTTTGCAGAGGGGATTTGTCTCTGAATACAAAAATCAACATCCCCACCACCACCAAGGTCGCCAAAACAATCCATGGCCACAGGGAAGGCCCTTGGTCAACCGGGACTGATCCTGATTCCGGATGGTCAGCGAATGTCTTGTCGATGATCATCATGATTTCCTTGAATTGAAGCAGGAAAGACAAACCGACCAAAACTCCAAGGGTTATGACATCGAAAATCCTATCGGTAACGGTTGTACCGAAAGAAACGGAAAGGGGGACTTTTTCAGATTTGGCCGTGATGGTGGGCCTGCTGATTTCACCTGCACGGGGGAGGGCCTGATTGACCATGTTGCCGACCATCACCGAGGCAAACAAATTGAACGTGTTGGTTTTGTAGCCTGCGGCATCAAACAAAATAACCCATCGGGCTGCCCTCAACCAGTGACTCCAAACTGCCACAATCAACCCTAACATCACCCAAATGTAATTGGCGTCCCGAAGTCCGGTCATCATCTCGGACCAACTGACATCCTTGAACGCCCAAGCCATCAACCCTCCACCTATCGCCAGGCTGAGGAGGTATTTGAATACATTGGCAATTGTCTTTCGGCTGATGGCCACAGGTCAGAGGGGGGTTGAAATCCGGTTGTTTTCATCCACAAACACAACGGCAGGCTTGAATTGCTTGGCCGCTTCAAACTCCATTTGGGCATAACTGATGATGATGACGAGGTCGTCCACCTGTACGCGCCTTGCTGCCGGACCATTGAGGCAAATCACACCGCTTCCCCTTTTCCCCTCGATGATGTAGGTCTCAAACCGCTCGCCGTTGTTTACATTGACGATTTGAACTTTTTCGTTCGGAATCAGATTGGCAGCATCCAGCAGGTCGCGGTCGATGGTGATGCTTCCCATGTAATTGAGGTCAGCTTCGGTGACCCTTGCACGATGGATTTTGCTTTTGAATACCTCGATGATCATGACCGGCAAAGTTACTGAATTTTCCAATCCGATGGCCTCAGATACACCGTGGATTCACCCAGCATCAACCGGAAAAACAGGGCCATTGTCAATCAGGCGGGTGGTGCCGCAGAAAGCAGCGATGAAAACACGGGGCTGTGCCTGCCTTTCCAACCTGTCGACTTCCTGCAACCTTTCAGAGGCTCTCACGTCAAAATAATCCAGCCTGATCAGAGGATAGGATGCTGCCAAATGAAGAATACCATCCCGAAGGCTGTGGACGCTTAACCCATCTTGGGCGGATTGTTGCACCCAATCGATGGCCCTCTTCAAAAACAAGGCTTGGATGCGCTCTTCTTCATTTAGGTATCGATTACGGCTGCTCATGGCCAAACCATCAGTTTCACGCACGATTTCACAGGGAACGACCTCAACCGGAAAAAAAAGCTCGGCAGCCAATGTTCGCAAGATGGTGAGCTGTTGAAAATCCTTCTCCCCGAAATAAGCACGCGTGGGCTGAACGATGTTGAACAGTTTGGAGACAACCTGAAGCACCCCATTGAAGTGCCCTGGCCGGCTTGCCCCGCACAACACCTTGTCCAAATTGCGGAGACCCATCTGGATTTCATGGTCCCTCTTCCCTTCCGGATAAATTTCGGCTTCCTGTGGCGCGAATACGATGGCAATCCCTTCCCTCCGACAGATTTCGAGGTCCGCGGCCAAGGTTCTGGGTACTTGTCCAAATCCTCGTTCGGGCCGAATTGGGTTGGGTTTACAAAAATTGAGGCGATACCCAAGTCGTTTTCAGAAGATGCTCGCCGCATCAAAGCGGCATGGCCAGCATGCAATGCTCCCATCGTGGGCACAAACCCGAGGGTGCGGCCTGAAAACCGTTCGGATTGAATGGCGTCCCTTAGGGCATCGACGTGGTGGATTACCTGCATGTGTCCTGGAAACATGACAAAAAGTCGGGTAAGTTAAGGCAAAGCCACTTGTGTTTGCAAGTTAAAAATGGTAATTTTGTGCGGGTTTCGAGCACCCATGAAGCAAGCATCGGGTTTTAATGTACACTGAAACGATCGGTTTGTATGAGCGACAATAAATTTAAAATTTTATACGTTACGACCGAGATTGATCCATTCCTGAAAGTAACAGATGCAGCTGACTTGGTCCGCATCCTTCCCCAAAAATTGCAGGAAATGGGCCACGAAATCAGGATTCTGATGCCAAAGTTTGGTGTCATCAATGAACGTAGGAACCGTCTCCATGAGGTTGTCCGTTTGTCGGGAATCAACATCCGTGTCGGCGACGAGGAAAAGCCCCTCACCATCAAGGTTGCATCCATTCCAAATGCCAAGCTGCAGGTTTATTTCCTCGATAACGAGGATTATTTCCAACGGAAATCGGTCTTGCGTGACCCGAGCACCAATTCCTTCCATTCCGATAATGACGAGCGGGCAATCTTCTTCTGCAAGGGTGTGATTGAAACGGTGAAAAAATTGGGTTGGCAGCCAGACATTATCCATTGCCATGATTGGATGACCAGCTTCATCCCGTTGTACCTGAAGACTCACTACAAAGACGACCCCATCTTCCGCAATACGAAGGTAGTGTTCACGCTTTACAATAACGGGTTCGAGAATCCATTGGCGCACAACTTTTTGGAAAAGGCCAACATCGAAAACTTGAAAACCGAAGCATTCTCCGAGCCCAACTATTTGGGGGTATGCAAGGGTGGTATTTCCTTGGCAGATGCTGCGACCAAAGGAGTTCCGAATATCGATGCCAACTTGGAAGCCTTCATGGAGAGCTCTGATGCGGGGAAACTCTATTTCGACTCCAACGATTCCGACAGTTACGTAGAGGGTTACGAAAAGCTCTACACCACCATCCTTAACTGATACATCCTGTTGAAAGCAAACACCTTTGCATGTCTGTTGGCATCCTTGTCTGCCGTGGCCGTGCTGCAGTTGTCTTCTTGTACTTCCCCCCAAAACGCTGGGGAAGAGGTTCTTCCTGACGGAACGACCGTTTATTTCACCGACACTTTCAGCCTAGGAATGTCCACCATCCTGTTGGACACGGTGACAACTGGTCAACTTTCCAGGAATTTGATTGGCAATTATTTGGACGAGGCTTTCGGTTGGATTGACTGTGAAACCTACATCCAACCTAGAATTACCGGTTCCAATTTGGTGTTTGGAAGCGACCCAACCAAGTTAAGGTTGGATTCATTGGTCTTGTCTTTGGACCTCTTGGACTTCTACGGGCGTTTTGATGACCCTTTGCGCCTCGAGATTTTCCGAATCACCCAAGCCTTTGAAGAAGGAAAAAAATACAACAGTCGGGATTCCCTCTTGGTGGACAAAACAGTGGATTTTGCCAACGACCAAAAGATTGATTTCAGCGGACTTCCGGGATATTACGACGTGGTCAAGTACCGGCTGTCAGACAGCCTTGGGAAATATCTCCTATTCGCACCCGTCGACAGTTTGGCAAGCCAAAGCACATTCACATCCTATTTCAAAGGGATTCTGATTCGCACCAAAAAAGCAGACCCCCAACTCAATCGGGAACCTGGCGGGGTGTTCATATTCGACCCCAAAAGCACCAAAACATCCTTGACGCTGTACTACCACGATAGCACTTCCACCAAATCTTATACTTTCCCCATCAACGACGCATCGAAGAGGTTCCACCGAGTCCAGCGATTGGAATCAGATGGGAAATTGATTCAATCGGCCCAAAACACAGGTGGGACCACTGCAACACAGGCTTGCATTCAGGCCGGTTCTTTGGTGAAAGTACATGTCGATGCGCCATCGTTGAGCAGCCTTGACCCCGCCGGAATTCACAGAGCCGAACTGGTATTACCAGTTGATCCGGCCTATTTGGGCTCCAACAACCGTTTCAGCCCGCCGACCTCTTTGTTTTTGTATGTGGCGGACAGCACAGGGAAGGCAGAATTTTCTTCTTCTACCTTCAATGCAACCGCAGACTACAATGGCTTTGAAAAGGCCTACATCCTGCCCATAACCCAAACATTGCAACAGATATTGGCAGGAAGACTACCGAACAATGGGTTTTTGTTGGTGCCTGGCAACAATGGCGTTTCGGTGAACCGGGCGGTTTTGGCAGGTCCCGCCCATCCAGATGTAAACCTCAGGCCAAAAATCAGGGTCACATATACCAAAATCGGCTCCTGAGGCCCATCAAAACCAATTCAGGTCATCTGAAAAAGGATAATTGCATTAACTTGCAGCACAATACCGAAAAGCATGTGTGGCATCGTAGGATACATCGGATTTCGTGAGGCTTACCCAATCCTCATCAACGGCCTGAAAAGGCTGGAGTACCGTGGATATGACTCAGCCGGCGTGGCGTTGATGAACGACAGCCTGCGGGTATATAAAATCAAGGGAAAGGTTAAGGACCTTGAAAACCATGCAGCCGACAAGGATTTGCAAGGTCATATTGGAATGGGGCACACGCGTTGGGCCACGCACGGAGCGCCCAATGATGTGAATGCGCACCCACATTTGAGTACTTCTGAGCACTTCGCCATCATCCACAACGGAATCATTGAAAACTACGCCTCCATCAAAAAGGAATTGATTTCCAGGGGCTATGTTTTCCAGAGCGAAACCGACACCGAAGTGTTGGTCCAGCTCATCGATGATATCTACACCAACTCTAAAGTCAGTGCAGAAGAGGCCGTGCGGCTGGCACTGAACAAGGTGGTCGGAGCCTACGGCATCGTGGTGATGTGTAAAAATGAGCCCAACCAACTGATTGCAGCACGCAAAGGAAGCCCCATCGTGATCGGAATCGGCGAAAAAGAGGCCTTTGTTGCGTCGGATGCCACCCCCCTCATTGAGTTCACCAAGGAAGTGATTTACCTCAACGATGAGGAAGTTGCGGTGGTGAAGCAAAATGTGATTTTGATCAAAACCATTCAAAATGTGGTCAAAACACCCCACGTGGAGCACATCGAAATGGAACTGGAAGCACTCGAAAAAGGTGGCTTCGAACATTTCATGCTCAAGGAAATCATGGAGCAACCCCGATCGATTGCAGACAGCATCCGCGGGC
>Ga0068872_10000677_pt1 | contig 28628 bp, 29 predicted proteins | sample NOAtaG_7_FD_66441 | JGI IMG/M metagenome (GOLD analysis project Ga0068872, IMG submission 66441) | Freshwater lake microbial communities from Lake Erie, under a cyanobacterial bloom - NOAA_Erie_Diel1S_2200h metaG | ecosystem: Environmental > Aquatic > Freshwater > Lake | place: USA: Ohio, Lake...
GGGACCGCAGGCGCGCCGCGTGCCGCGATGCTGTCGCACGCAAACCTGTTGTCGAACATTCGCAGCACGATCGCGGCGACACCGATGCATGCCGACGACCTGTCGTTCGGTGTGCTGCCGATGTTCCACATCTTCGGTTTGAACGTGATGTTCGGGTGCGTCATGGCGACGGGTGGAACCATCGTGCTCGTCGAGCGATTCGACCCGGCAAGCGCACTCGAGACGATCGTCGATCGAGGGGTCACGGTCATGGCCGGTGCACCGGCGATGTGGGCCGCCCTTGCACAGATGCCGGGTGTCGATCGCGTGTCCATGTCGACGGTGCGACTCGCCGTCACCGGCGCAGCAAAGATGCCCGAGGACATGGCGTCGTTGCTGGAATCAAAGAGCGGGATCGTTCTCGCCGAGGGCTACGGCCTCACCGAGGCTTCGCCAGTCGTCACGACGGCGCGCATCGTCGACGGTGCGGTCAGTTCGCCGCGTGGATCGATCGGTGTACCGGTCGGAGGCGTCACGATCCGCATCGTCGACGAAGCGGGAGACGACGCGTTGCCCGGTGACGAAGGCGAGATCTGGGTGAAGGGGCCGAACGTGTTCGGTGGCTACTGGCACGACGACGAGGCGACCTCGCGCGTGCTCACACCCGATGGATGGTTGCGTACCGGCGACATCGCCGTTGCCGACGACGACGGAAATCTGTTCATCGTCGACCGTGCGAAAGACCTGATCATCGTGTCCGGTTTCAACGTCTATCCCGCCGAGGTCGAGGCCGTCGTCGCCGAACATCCGGGGGTCAGGGCGTGCGCCGTCGTGGGTGTGGCCCATCCACACACCGGTGAGGCCGTCAAGGTGTTCGTCGTCGCGGCTCCGGGCGTGCACCTCGACGAAGAGTCGATCATCGAGCACTCGCGCAAGAAACTGTCGCGGTACAAGTGCCCGACAAAGGTGCAGTTCGTCGACGAACTGCCGCTCAATGTGACGGGGAAAGTGCTGCGGCGAGCGCTGCGCTGACACGTGGTCGGGTGCCAACCGCATTCGACGCAACCATGAATCCGGCGAACAAGACCACGACGCCGACTGCAAGCGTCACGGCAAACGCTTTGTCCTTGCCGAGGCGACCCGCGAGCGTGCCGCTGGCCGAGAGGATGACGGCGCCGGCCGCGATGAGCACGTTGCCGATGGCGAGCATGCGGGGGCTCGTGGCGGCCCGGCGTGCGGAGCTGGTTGCAGCGGGGACGCGGCCTCGTGCGACTCGCGCAGCCGACCACAGTGCGCCGGCGATGATGACCACTGCCGGTACCCCCGAGCCGACTGCTGCAAGTACGCGGGGAGTCGTGCCGAACAGTTCCTTCGCGGTGGGGAATGCGTCAGGGTCGATGGGTGCCTTCATCGGGGCCATGGCGACGACCCCGGTCGCATAGCCGGACAGAACGAGAAGGACGGTGCGAGTGGCATCGCCGATCCGGCGACCAAAGAGGAGGTAAACGGTGCCGAGCGCGAGCCATGCAACGTTGAGAACGGCGCCGGCGAGGAAAAAGACGCGGAACGTGGCCGAGCTCCATCCGCGACTCTCGGCCCACCACAGCGCGCCGGCACCAACGACGAACAGGGCCATCGCCACCGACCACGCGAGGTCATGGGGGTTGCGTCGGCGGAACCAGCGATCGAGGGTGAGGAGACAAAAGGCACTCGCCACGAGACACGCGCTCGCGGCGAGCGCCGTGGCAAGGGCGTCGGCTTGCGTCATGTGTCGCAGGTTATAGGTCGAACCTTGACGAGGACTTTCTGGTTGGGGGCGGAACGGCATAACGTGAGCGCCGTGTCGGATTCCCCCCGCCGTCGCATTCCTGAAGCCGCGCTGTCGCGCCTGCCTCTCTATCTGCGCGTCCTTGGTGAACTTTCGAACGAGACGGTCAATCAGGTCTCGAGTGAACAGTTGGCCGAACTGACCGGCATGAACGCCGCGAAGGTCCGCAAGGACCTGTCGTACCTGGGCAGTTACGGCACGCGCGGTGTCGGCTACGACGTCAATTTTCTGACGTACCAGATCCAGCGCGAACTCGGACTCAACCACGACTGGCCGCTCGTGATCGTCGGAGCCGGCAACCTCGGTCAGGCACTCGCCAACTACGGCGGATTCACCGAACGTGGGTTCTCGATCGCAGGCGTCTTCGACACCGACGAATCAAAGGTCGGCGGCGTCGTCGGCGGCGTGCGTGTGCGTCACCTCGACGACCTGTCGCAGGTGGTTCAATCGAAGAACGTCAGCATCGGCGTTCTCGCCACCCCGGGTGAGGCGGCCCAGGAAGCCGCAAACCGACTCGTGCGCGCCGGGGTGGGCTCGATCCTGAACTTCGCCCCGGTCGTTCTCTCGGTGCCCCGCGGGGTGTCCGTGCGGAAGGTCGATTTGGCCGGGGAACTGCAGATTCTCAGCTATTACGAGCAGCGTCGGGCTGCAAATGCCGTGGCCCGCGAGGCCGCCGGTGCCCCCGCGCGGGGCGTCAGCGCATAGCGTGGGGTTGCTATGTCGGTAGTGGTCATCGGTGTGAACCACCGGACGAGCCCCCTGCGGGTTCTCGAGCGCGTGGCGGTCGGCGCCGACGCGATGCCGAAGGCACTCCACGCACTGTCATCGAAGGACAACATCCGCGAGGCGGTGGTTCTGTCCACCTGCAACCGGACCGAGGTGTACGCGGTCACCGAGAAGTTCCACGCCGCCTACGACGACATCGCTGAGTTCTTCTGCGAACTCGGCGGCCTGCGCAGCGACGAACTGCACCAGCACCTCTACAGCCAGCACGACGACGCAGCGGTACGGCACCTCTTCGAAGTCGCATGCGGGCTCGACTCCGCGGTCATCGGCGAGAACGAGATTCTCGGCCAGGTCCGCGACGCATGGTCGCTCGCCCAGGCGTCGGGTGCGGCACGCACGACCCTCAACCTCTTGTTCCGTCACGCGCTGGAAACCGGCAAGCGGGCACGCAGCGAGACCGGAATCTCGCGTTCGACCACTTCAATCTCGTTCGCGGCCGTCGAGATGGCACGAGAACTCCTCGGAACGCTGGCGTACCGCAAGGTGCTCATCGTCGGTGCGGGCACGATGGGTGAGGGCGTCGCCGTGGCGCTTGCGATGAACTCCACCACCGAAGTGACGGTCATCAACCGCACCGAGTCACGTGGTCGCGACCTCGCGGAACGACTCGGCGCGTCGATGCGGCCGATGTCGGAGTTGCGCGATGCGCTCCTCGACACCGACGTCGTGGTCACGTGTGTCGGGTCCGGTTCATTCATTCTCGACCGTGATCTCGTCGAGCCGATCATGTCGGGTCGCTCGGGCCGCACGCTGTTCATCGTCGACATCGCCGTGCCCCGCGACGTCGAAGAGACCGTCGGCGCGATCACCGGAGTCGAACTGCGCAACCTCGACGATCTTCGCGACTGGGTGAAGTCGGGCGTCGAGACCCGCGAGGGCGAGGCCTCGAAGGTCTCGGCGATCGTTGCCGAGGAAGCCGAGCGCTACGGCCTCGATGCCACGGCCCGTCAGGCCGCACCACTCATCGCCGCGATGCACGCCGCCGCCGAGCAGGTGCGCATCGCGGAAGTCGAACGACACGCAAGGCGCCTCGCCGAACTGTCACCCGAGCAGGCCGAAGCCGTCGAAGCCCTGACGCGCGGAATCACCGCGAAGTTGTTGCACGAACCGTCCGTGCGCCTGAAGGAGAGTGCGGGCACCCCACAGGGTGAACGTCTGGCCGACGCACTGCGCGACCTTTTCGACCTGCACTGACCCGATGACCGCATCACGGGGCGACGGCGAGACGATTCGCGTCGCGACACGTCCGAGTCCCCAGGCGCGAACGCAGGCCCAGGCGGTTGCAGACGCGATCAGTACCGCCACGTCGCGTCGATGCGAACTCGTTTTCGTGGAAAGCACCGGTGACGTGCGCGCCGAGGTTCCGTTGCACCTGATGGCCGGCCAGGGAATCTTCGTGAAAGAGGTGCAGCGTGCGGTGCTCGACGGCCGCGCCGACGTCGCGGTGCACTCCGCAAAGGATCTTCCGACCGAAGGGGACCCGGGCCTCGTCGTTGGGGCATGGTGCGCACGCCGCGACCCACGCGACGTACTCGTCGGTGCGCGGCTGGCCGAACTTGCCGATGGTGCAACCGTTGCAACCGGTTCGGCGCGGCGACGCGCCCAACTGCGCGCGGTGCGCCCCGATCTTTCCTTCGCCGAACTGCGCGGGAACATCGGCACCCGTCTCGAGCGCATCCCCGAACGTGGTGCGATCGTCATGGCCGCCGCAGCCCTGGAGATTCTCGGTCTGACCGACCGCATCGCCGAACCACTCGACCCGACTGTCTTCGTGCCGATGGTCGGCCAGGGCTGTGTCGCAGTCGAGCACCGGTTCGGTGACGGCGCGGTGCGTGAGGCGCTGGCGGCGATCGACGATGCGACAACGCGCCGGGCGGTCGAAACAGAGCGCGCGTTCCTCGCGGTCCTCGGCAGCGGGTGTTCCCTGCCGGTGGGTGCGCACGTCGATGCGTCGGGCACCATCACGACGTTTCTCGCCGAGGCCGACGCACCGAAGGCGCGCTCCGTCGTGATGCAGGCCGATGTGACCGACCCCGACACGGCGCGACTCGTTGCTGCCGAGTTGGCACGGGTGTCGCGTCGCGAACTCGCCGGGAGGTGACGATGGAAATCGGCGAACGTGACGGCGTGCTGGCCGGTCGACGAGTCGTCATCACCCGCCCGCGGCACCAGCAGGACGAACTGGCAGGTGCTCTCTCCGCGGCAGGTGCCGAGGTCGTGCGCCTGTCACTCATCGACATCGTCGAGGTTCGCGGAGGTGTCGAAGACCTGCGTCGTGAACTGGCCGACGCTGACGCGGTTGCCTGGCTCGTCGTGTCGTCACCGAACGGCGCACGTGTCGTGGCTGCACTGCACGAAGAAGGCTGCGCCATGCCTCCCGTTGCGGCGATCGGCGAATCGACGGCACGAGTGATCGGCCACGCCGTCGACCTCGTGTCGCGACGCGCCAACGCAGCTTCGCTCGTCGAGGAGTTCCCGACGGGGGAGGGTCGAGTCGTCGTGGTGCAGGGCGCGCGCGCCGATACGACGTTGGTCGAAGGTCTCACCGCCAAGGGATGGCGGGTCACGCGTTGCGACGTTTATGAAACGGTCGACACCGAGCCCTCCGACGACGACCTCGCACGCGCGGCATCGGCTGATGCGATCGTGTTCGCGTCGGGGAGTGCAGCCGAGAACTGGTCACGTCTGGTTGGTGCCGGCTTTGCGGGTGTGGTCGTCGTCATCGGACCGGTCACGAAGACCGCGGCCGAGTCGGTCGGCCTCCGCGTCGATGCAATGGCCGCGGAGCCGTCGGTCGAAGGGCTCGTCTCGGTACTTGCTTCGACCCTCAGCCCGTAGCATTGGGGCGTGTTTCCCGTTTCGCGCCCCCGTCGCCTGCGCACATCCGCGGCAATGCGCGAACTCGTCGCCGAAACTCGACTCTCGGTCAACGACGTCGTGGCTCCGCTCTTCGTACGTGAAGGCGTCGATCGACCCCAGCCCATCTCTTCGCTGCCCGGTGTCGTCCAGCACTCACTCGCCTCGCTCGAGACCGAGATTGCCGATCTGATCGACCTCGGCGTGCGCGGTGTCGTTCTCTTCGGCGTGCCGTTGTCGAAAGACCCGGTCGGTTCGGGAGCATTCGACCCGAACGGCATCGTGCAGGTGGCATTGCGTCGCCTGCGCGAACGCTTCGACGACCGCATCGTCTTGATGGCCGACCTGTGTGTCGACGAGTACACCTCACACGGTCACTGCGGCATCGTCGACGACAAGGGGCACGTCGACAACGACGCAACTCTCGAGGTCTACGTGAAGGCCGCGTTGGCGCAGGCCACCGCCGGTGCGCACGTCGTTGCCCCGAGCGGCATGATGGACGGCCAGGTCGCCGCAATCCGCGCAGGTCTCGACGGCGGGGGATTCAACGACATTGCGATCATGGGCTATTCGGCCAAGTACGCGTCCGCGCTGTACGGCCCCTTCCGCGATGCCGTCGACGTGCAGATCTCGGGCGGGGGAAACCGCAAGGGTTATCAGCAGGACTGGCGCAACGCCCGTGAAGCACTCACGGAAGTCGCCGCCGACATCGAACAAGGTGCGGACATCGTGATGGTGAAGCCTGCGCTCGCCTATCTCGACGTCATCGCCGCCGTTCGCGCGATGACCACCCTGCCCCTCGCCGCCTACCACGTGAGCGGGGAGTATTCGATGCTGAAAGCCGCCGCAGCGAACGGTTGGATCGACCACGACACGGTGGCGCTCGAACACCTGACCGCCATCAAGCGTGCGGGTGCCGATTTCATCCTCACCTACCTCGCTCGTTGGTTCGCCGAGTCACACCGGTAGCGCAGGGACAAGGAGCACCAACATGGCGGCCACGCCGATTCCGTATTGTGACGAGACTGCCTGTCGCGCCGCTGGCTGTGTGCCGACGCTGTGCACTGGTGCCGGCGTTCGTTCGAACGCCACGCTGTACGAACGTTCCGCTCGTGCGATCCCCGGGGGAGTGAACAGTTCGATCCGCGCATTCAAGGCCGTCGGTGGTAGTCCGTACATCGTCGCGCGCGCCGAGGGTGCGCATGTATGGGACGTCGAGGGCAACCGGTACGTGGATCTGGTGCAGAGCTACGGCGCGGTCATTCTCGGTCATGCTCACCCGGCCGTCACCGCTGCACTGCGCGCGGCGGCGCCGGATGGCACGTCGTACGGTGCTCCGACACCGCGCGAGATGAAGCTCGCCGAGGCGATCTCGTCACGAGTCGCAAGTTGTGAACAGGTGCGATTGATGAACAGCGGTACCGAAGCGACGAGTACCGCGGTGCGACTCGCACGCGGTGCGACGGGTCGCAAGCGCGTCGTCATCTTCGACGGCAACTTTCACGGCGCCACGGATGCGTTGTTGGCCGCGGGTGGCAGTGGTGTGGCAACGCTCGGATTGCCCGGAACGGCGGGGGTACCCGACGAGGCGGTTGCGAACACGATCGTCGCTCCCTACAACGTGGTGCCGACGCTCGACGATCGCGTAGCCGCAGTGATCGTCGAACCGGTGGCCGCGAACATGGGCGTCGTCGCACCGTCGGCGAGCTTTCTCCAGGGTCTGCGTCGTGAGTGCGACCGAGTCGGCGCGCTTCTCGTGTTCGACGAGGTGATCACAGGGTTTCGTCTCGGGCCCGGTGGCGCGCAGGAAAAGTACGACGTACGTCCCGACCTCACTTGCTTCGGCAAGGTCATCGGCGGCGGTCTGCCGATTGGGGCTGTCGGCGGTCGGCGGGATCTCATGGCGACGCTGTCTCCGATCGGCAAGGTGTTCCACGCCGGCACGCTCGCAGGAAACCCCATGGCGACAGCGGCCGGTCTTGCGGCACTGAACGAGCTGACCGACGACGTGTACATGGAACTCGCCGCACGCGCCCGACGTTTGTCGTCGATGATGCGCGACGCATGTGCCGCAGTCGGCGTGCCCGCGCAGTTTCCTGTCGTCGGCACCCTCGTCGGAATGTTCGTGGGAGATGCCGCTCGCGGTGCGTTGCCCGTCAACTTCGACGAGGCAAAGAAGACCGACGAGGCGTTGTACGCGAAGTTGTTCCACGCCATGTTGGCTGAGGGCGTCGCACTCGCCCCGGGTGCGTACGAAGCCTTGTTCGTAGGCCTCGGCCACAACGACGACGTTCTCGGCGATCTTGCCGAACGCGTGCATCGCGCCGCCGTTCGACTCGGGGCGTAACGAATGCGTCAGGTGTTGACGCGAAGGTTCGCGTTGGCGATCGGTGTCCCCTTCGTTGTCGCGTTGTGTTGGTGGTTCATCGCACTGCGCTCGACCGGCGAATCTGCTGCACCGCGTCGACCGCACTTCGTGTCGTACACGGCATCGGTTGTCACCGTGCAGGCCGACCCGAACTGGGCGGTGAAGGACGGTCTCACCACGGGCACCGCGCGTCTTGCTCTCGACGACGGACGCACGCTCTACGTTGCGGAAGCGACACTCGGCGAGATTCTCTGCACCGACTTCTCCACTCCGCATGCGTGCGTTCTGCTTGCCGAGATGCTGGGTGACGCGCCGATCTGGTTTGCTCTCACTCCGGCCACGGGTGACGAGCCCTTGTCGCGGCTGCCCCTTCCGCCCATCGTCGACATGCTGAACGACGGTGACGATGCGGTGCTCGAGAACGGCTGGGTTGTTCCGCTTGCGACGCCAACCAAACGTGAATGTGACACCGCGACACCGAACCTCCGCGATTTCATCACGCGCTTCGGCTCGGACATGGAAGTGTCGCTCGACCTTGCAGCAGACGAGATCGACATCGTGCGTTGCACGGTCGACTGATCAGACCCGACGACGATCGACGCCGTCGCGCGGGAGTGGCGGATTACTTCGCGGCGGTGGTTTCGCGCGGGTCGACGCCCACCGCGTTCGGCGGCGGCATCATTGCCTTGAAGTCATCGGCGAGGGTTGCGAACGTCGACGACCCACCCTGAAGGGCGGCGAAGATCTCGGACTCGGGTGAGCACCAGTGCTCGTACTCCGCAGCCCACTTCTCGTCCTTCGGATCTGCGCCGGCGAGGTCGTAGCGGATGTGACACACGACACCGAGGATCTCGTACTCGGTCAGGCCACCGCCGTACTTTTCACCCTGCTGGGGCATGGGGTTACCGTTGTATGACAGGGGTGCGTGCGCTCCGCCCTCGCGGTCGGGGTCGCCGTAGACCTTGATGCCGGCCGACGCGAACGCCTGGCTCCCCGTGTAGACGAAGTTCAGCATGTCCTCGATGTGCGGGAAGGTCTTCAGGGCCTCGCCCTGGTACAGAACGCGACCCGCACCGCCCTGGCCGGCTGCGCCGTGGCACCCTGCGCAGCCTCCCCAGACCTCGATTCCCTTGGCAATTGGGCCTTCGACGGTCTTTTCGGTGGGCTTAATAGCCAAAACGTACAAAAAACCCCACACCGGGAGAAGGCTCAGCGTCGCCATGGCCCAGAACGGGATCTTGCGGCGGGCCTTGGCGGCGGCCACCACGGGAGAATCGGGCTTGGCCACCTTTGGGGCGGGTTCGGGCTTCGCGGCTGCCTTGGCGGGTGCGGACGCCGCCGGGACTGCGGGGGTCGAAGCACCCGAGGCCGCGGGGGTCGCATCTCCGGAGCCGCCGGCGCGCCGATCGCGGGAACGCTTGAGGAGGTGCTCGGGGATTTCGGTCACGGTGCGTCAGCCTAATCCTTCGCGCGCTGCGAGAGGGAATCAAACGTGTGTCTTTCACACTGCACGTGCAAAAGAGAATGTCACCGAAATAGGGGGCAAGCGTCGGGCGCTGACTAGTGTTCCTCTCGAAGTTTCAGGGCTTCCCTGTCCCCTCGGTAGAGGACCCGGAAAGGATCTTCGGCGCAATGCTGGCAATCGACGTACTCAAGTGGCCGGGAGTGAACCAAGCGTTCATCTTCTCATTCCTGCTGACCACCGTCCTTGCGCTCGTCGTCATCCCTTACGGCAAGCGCCGCAAGCCCGGCATCCCGGTGTCCTGGGGCGAGGCGATGATCGGTGCCACTTTCATCTTCGCGGTCCTCTTCCTCGCGTTCGGTGTGGTCCCCCACCAGTGGATCGACCACGCCGACAAGAACCTCGGATGGCGCAAGGACAAACCCCTTCTCGGTCCGGGCGGAATTCTGAAGGCACAGTCGAGCGGAGGCAGCTTCCCGTTCGAGGTGTCCTACGAAGCGTTGCGCGACATCATCGTCGTCGTGATCCACGCGTTCTACATCGGTCTCTTCATGTATCTCGCGGTGTGGTGGCAAAAGCGTGGCCAAGCACAGGCAAAGGAACTCGAAACGTCGACGTACGGCCGTCCGCTCGTGCGCAAGACCTGATCGAACCGAATCTCGCGAAACCGAAGACCCACAGCACAGAACACGACAAACAGAGCACAACAAGAGGAAAGGAGACACCAGATGGCCAAGACAGATGCGAATCCACCCATGCCCGACTGGTCGACCGAGTACCAGTTGGTTGAAGTCGACGCTGACTACCTCACGAAGGCCGTCAAACCCAAGCAGTTCATTCACATCGACCAGTCCGAGTGCATCATGTGCGAGGGCTGTGTCGACATCTGCCCGTGGAAGTGCATCCACATGGTCGACCCGGGCGCCGTCTCCGAAGCGATCGGCACCGAGCAGCCGGGTCTCGACCCGCGCGACAACGTGATGTTCATCATCGACGACGATGTCTGCACGCGCTGCGCGCTCTGCGTCGACCGTTGCCCCACCGGCGTCATCATTCTCGGCAAGGTCGGCGCACCCGCCGCCACCGGCGACTCTCACACACGTACCAACAACCACGGCTACGCCTACGGAATGCGTTTCTAGGAGCACCCCCACATGGCAAAGACGATTGACGACCAACCCACACCGACGCTGAAGGACCGCGTCTCGAAGATCGGTGAACAGATGCAAGGCAGCCAGGCCTGGAACTCGATTTTCCGTCCCGGCTCGATCTTCCGCAAGGGTTACACCGACTCGCCGCGTAACCGCTCGTACGTCATCATGAACTCGGTGCTGTACCACCTCCACCCGGTGAAGGTGAAGCGCCACGCGGTGAAAGTCAGTTACACGCTGTGCCTCGGCGGACTCTCGTTCTTCCTTTTCATCCTGCTCACGGTGACGGGCATCTTCCTCATGTTCTTCTACCGACCCACCGCCGCAAACGCATGGCAGGACATCCAGACGTTGCAGACATCGGTGACATTCGGTTTGTTGGTGCGCAACATGCACAGATGGGGCGCGCACCTGATGGTGCTCACCGTCTTCCTGCACATGGCGCGCGTCTTCTACCACGGTGCATACAAGCCACCGCGTGAGTTCAACTGGGTGATCGGTGTCATCCTGCTCACGCTCACACTGCTCCTGTCGTTCACCGGGTACCTGCTTCCGTGGGACCAGTTGGCGCTGTGGGCCGTCGCGGTGGGAACCAACATGATGGGTTACACGCCGGTGTTCGGCAGCCAGGTGCGTTTCGTTCTGCTCGGCGGTGTCGAAATCGGTTCCGAAACGTTGCTGCGCTGGTACGTGTTGCACGTGATCATGCTTCCGTTCGTCATCGTCATCTTCATGGCCATCCACTTCTGGCGCGTCCGCAAGGACGGCGGAATCTCCGGCCCCTTGTGATGCAGGAAATCAAAGTGATGGAGGAAATCAACAATGACTGAGATCCCTGAGCACCTCCTGAAGCGCGCACAAGCTGCACGCGAAAAAGCAGCCGGCGGCGATGCCGCTGGTGGCGACGCAGGTGGCGATCGCATTCCCGATCAGTTGCTCGACCGCACGAAGGCGGCCGGCTCGGGTGTCGCCGTTGCCGACAAGCCGACGGCTGTCGTTGCTGCGGCGGCTGCCGGTGGTCTGCCGATCGGCGCCGGGCCGGGCGGACACACGCAACGCCTCCTCACCGTCGTCAAGTCCGGTTCGATCCAAGAGGTGAAGGCAGCACCTGTCGACAAGGTGCACACGTGGCCGCACCTGTTGGCCGTCGAGTTCGTCGCAGCACTTGCGTGCACGGCGTTTCTCTTCATCTTCTCGTGGTTCGTGAACGCGCCTCTTCTTCAGGCCGCGAACGTGAACCAGACGCCGAACCCGTCGAAGGCCCCGTGGTACTTCCTCGGTCTGCAGGAACTGTTGACGATGTTCCACCCCATGATCGCGGGTGTGACGCTGCCGGGCATGGGTCTCATCGCGTTGATCCTCGCCCCCTACATCGACAAGAACCCGTCGAACAAGCCCGAGGATCGCAAGTTCATCACCAGCCTGATGACCGTGCACCTCATGTTCTGGGCGGTGCTCGTCATGATCGGTTCGTTCTTCCGCGGCCCGGGATTCAACTTCGTCTTCCCGTGGCGCGACGGCATCTTCTTCGAGTTGTGATCATCGGGATTTGAGAGGAACACACACATGAGCACTCCCCTCATCATCGCGTTGGCGGTCGCTGCGATCGTCATCCTCGGCGGCCTCGTCTTCGTCACTGCTGCACGCAAGTCAGAGGTGCGCGGTGCGGGCGCCCTGTCGCGCGAAACCAAGAAGCGTGATCGCGGCGCCGCGGCATCGGCCGCCGGTGCAACGGGTCGCGCCTACGAGTCCGCGGCAACCTCGACGTCGACCGAAGTCGCGGTACGCGACTCCGTCGAACTCACCGAGTGGGTTGCCCCCGACCCGGAGGCACTCGGAGAAACGCGTCGTGCGTTCTTCAACCGTGCAACGGTGACGCTCATGAGCGCGTCGCTCGGAGCATTCGGCGCGTCGCTCATCGGATTCCTCTGGAAGGGGTCCGCCGGCGGTTTCGGTTCCAAGATCGCGGTCGGCAAGATCGACGACGTCATTCAGGGCATCAAGTCGAACAAGGGCTTCATGTACTACCCCGAAGCTCGCGCCTGGGTCACCGAGTATCCGAAGGACTCCCTCGCCAAGGCGCAGGCCGTGTACGGCAGCCAACCTGCGGTGCTTGCCGGTATGGAAGCAGGAGTCGTGGCGTTGTACCAGAAGTGTCCGCACCTCGGTTGCCGTGTTCCCGATTGCAAGAGTTCACAGTGGTTCGAGTGCGGATGTCACGGTTCGATGTACAACCGCGTCGGTGAAAAGAAGGGCGGCCCCGCGCCGCGCGGAATGGATCGCTTCGGCGTTGCCGTCAACAACGGCGTCCTTGTCATCGACACCGGTGCCGTATTCGGTGGTCCGCCGATCGGCGTCAACACCACGGGTCAAGAGGCCGAAGGTCCGCACTGTCTGGCCGCAGGCGGAGGTGGTCACTGACCATGATCGCAGGTCTCACCGTCAACGTCGCGTGGATCGTTCTCGCGGCGATCACCGTGTCATGGGTGATCTACGGATTGTTCAACATCCGCGGATCGCGTCGTGAATACGGATCCGAAATCGAGTTGGCTGCAAACCGCAAGCCCTACTACGACGACGAAGTTCTCGAAGGCAAGAAACTCGAGCGCACGCAGTTGCTCGGCCTGGCCTTTCTCGCCGTCATCACGATCTCGCTGCCGCTGTACTGGGTGCTCGAACCGAGCCGTCAATCGAACGCCGAATTCGGTTGGTCGAAGCGCTTCGCGAGTTGGGGCGGCAAGCTGTTCGACGTCACCGCCAACGGTGGTTTCAACTGCGCGGGCTGCCACGGTGGCATGAAGGCCAACGGCGGCAACGCGCCGTTCGCCGTCACCGACCCGAAGACGGGCGAGGTCAAGGCCGTCAGTTGGAAGGCGCCGGCACTCAACACCGTGTACCAGCGCTTCTCGGAATCAGAGGTGCGTTTCATTCTCGAATACGGTCGCCCGTTCTCTCCGATGTCGCCGTGGGGCACCATCGGCGGTGGACCGATGAACGAGCAGCAGATCCAGACTCTCCTCGACTACATGAAGAGCATCCAGTTGCCCCTCGAAGAGGGCAAGATGCCAAAGGCGAAGGCGGATGAAATTCAGGCCGAGGCCGAGCGACTCGTCAAGGCGGGTGCCTACAAGTCGGTCGGTGAGGCGCTGTTCAACCTCGACATCGACGGTGGCGCGTACTCGTGCGCACGTTGCCACACGAAGGGCTGGTCGTACGGGGACGCACAGATCACCGGCGGCGGCGCATTCGGCCCGAACCTGACCGGTGGATCCACCGTTCGCCAGTTCCCGAGCCAGGACGAAATGATCGCCTTCATCAAGAACGGCTCGGAGTATGGCAAGAAGTACGGCGAGCAGGGGCAGGGCGGCGGACGTATGCCCGGCTTCGGCGCCACGTACACCGACGAGCAGATCAAGGCGATCGTGGAATACGTGAGGGGTCTCTAGATGTTGTCAACTCTTCTCGCCGTCGGGTGGGAACCCGAGATCCGCGGTGCTCTCACCGTCATCATCGGTGTCGTTGCGTTGATGGGCAGCGTCTATCTGATTCTCGGAACCAACATGGGCGCGCGCCTCGGCCTGCTCGTTGCGCTCGCCGGTCTGTTCGGCTGGATGGCCACGATGGGCGCGATCTGGTGGACCTACGGCATCGGCCTTCAGGGTCGTCAGCCGACTTGGAAGCCGGCCGCGCCAATCTCCATCGTGCGTGACGCGCGCTTGCTCGACCGCGCCGAAGTCATCGGTGCTCCGATCAAGATCGACGCAGGTGCGACACCGACCGATGTCGCCAAGGCTGCTCAGGCAGAACTCGTTGCCGCGGGTTGGACCCGTCTCGACGATGCCGACCCGCGTCGCGGACAGGCCGTTGCCTCTGCCGACGACATCATCCAGAACAAGGCCAAGGAGTATGCGGCCGGCGAATACACGGCGGTCGCCGTGTACGACCGAGGTGGCGAACGCTGGCCAAAGATCTCCGAGTCGCTCGACTTCACCGCGTTCATGCACAAGCCGCGCTACGCGTTGGTGGAACTCGCGTCGTTGGTGCCGCAGCGCACCGAACCCGGTCGTGCACCGGCACGCCCCGTCATCGACAACGAACAGCCGCACCGCTACTTGCTCATGATCCGCGACCTCGGGTCGAAGCGTCAGCCCGCGGTGTTCATCACCATCGGATCCACGATCATCTTCCTCATCCTGTGCTGGCTTCTCCACCGTCGCGATCGATTCGTGAAGGAGAACATCGCGGGTGAGTTGAATCCGGCGAAGGTCTAGAAAGGGTCGGCACCGTGGGGCAGTACCTTCCGATCATCGTTCTGCTGGTGCTGGCGATTCTCTTCGGTGCTCTCAGCTTTCTCGCGTCGACGCTTCTCGCCCCGAAGCGTCCGAATGCCGCAAAGGAAGCACCCTACGAGTGCGGCATCGTCCCCGGACGGGAACCGCCGCAACGCTTCCCTGTTTCGTTCTACATCGTGGCGATGTTGTTCATCATGTTCGACATCGAAATCATCTTTGTCTACCCCTATGCGGTCGACCGTGAGTTCCTCGGTTCGTTTGCGTTCTTCGAGATGCTCGCGTTCAGTGCGGTCTTCTTCGTTGCGTTCGTCTACGTCGTCGCACGCGGCGCGCTCGACTGGGGCCCGCTGCAACGCGCCGGTCGCATCGATTCGTCGCACGAAGGTGTCGTGTCTGCGAACCGCACCACGACGTCGACCATCCGTCGTGTCGGTGCCGAAGGTCGCATCGAACCTCTGCAGGAAGGTGCGGCCGCCTGATGGGTGTGCGTGACGTTCTCGACGAAGGTCTCGGTGGCCTGCAACACAACTTCCTGACGGGGCGCATCGAAGACCTCGTGAATTGGTCTCGCTCGCGCTCATCGTGGCCGGCATCGTTCGGTCTGGCCTGCTGTGCGATCGAAATGATGGCAACGGGTGCGGCGCACTACGACCTCGCGCGTTTCGGCATGGAAGTGTTCCGCGCATCGCCGCGACAGGCCGACATCATGATCGTTGCGGGCCGCGTCAGCCAGAAGATGGCACCGGTTCTGCGTCAGGTGTACGACCAGATGATGGAACCCAAGTGGGTCATCTCGATGGGTGTGTGCGCCTCGAGTGGCGGCATGTTCAACAACTACGCCATCGTGCAGGGTGTCGACCAGGTGGTACCGGTCGACGTGTACGCACCGGGATGCCCGCCCACCCCCGAGACCCTCATCCACGCGATCGAGACGTTGCACCAACTCATCGAAGACGGTGAGATCCTGCGCCGCCGCAAGGAGACCGGTGCGGGCGCAAACGTTCACATCCACGAAATCCCCGCCGGCTCGGTGAGCACGCCGGTCATTCTCGGAAGCCGCTGAAAATGAACGACGACGCGACCCTGACCGAGCACGCACCTGCACCCGCGCCGATGCGTTACGGGTGTCACGTCAGCGACTCCCGCGGCCAGACCGTGATCCATCCGACGCGTGATAACTACGTCGCCACACTGAAGGCACTCGTCGACGACACGTTCGTGTTGTGCACCGACCTCACCGCCGTCGACTACTCGACCTACGCCTCGCGGGTCGGTCGGCCGACCGAGCGATTCGAGGTCGTGTTGAATCTCATCTCGCTCGAGCGCCGTGAGCGCATCCGTGTGCGCGTCGCGGTTCCCGAGTCCGATGCCACCCTGCCGTCGGCGTTCGATCTGTATCCGGGTACCGAGGCGATGGAGCGCGAGGTGTACGACATGTTCGGCATCGCGTTCACGGGTCACCCCGATCTCTCGCGCATCCTGATGCCCGAAGACTGGGTCGGCCATCCGTTGCGCAAGGACTACGCGATCGGCCGCATTCCGGTTCAGTTCAAGGGGAGCCCGTCGTGACCGATCTCATCACAGCGACACCCGGTGCAACCGCCGAGGGCAATCAAGAGATGCGCGCGCGCAGCGAACTCACCGCGCGCGAGGTGATGCGCGAAGTCGGTGCGGTGCTGCGCATGACCGAGGCGCAGGCGGCCGCGCTCGCCACCGACAACGTCGACCCCACCGAGGTTCCCGAAGATCAGACGATGATCATCAACATGGGCCCGCAGCACCCCAGTACCCACGGAGTGTTGCGCCTCATGCTGGAACTGCAGGGTGAGCGCGTTCTGCGTTGCAAGCCGATCATCGGCTACCTGCACACCGGCATGGAAAAAACGGGCGAGGATCTCACGTTCATGCAGGGCGGTACCAACGTCACGCGCATGGACTACCTGTCGCCGCTGAACAACGAACTCGTCTTCTCGATGGCCGTCGAGAAGTTGCTCGGCATCGACGGCGACATTCCCGAGCGCGCCGTGTGGATGCGCATGCTCCTGTCGGAACTCAACCGCATGAGCAGCCACCTGCTGTTCCTCGCGACGAACGGCATGGACATCGGCGCGGTCTCGATGATGATCTACGGCTGGCGCGAGCGCGAAGAAGTGTTGCGTTTCTTCCAGAAGGTCACCGGACTGCGGATGAACCACAACTTCATCCGACCGGGCGGACTCGCCGCCGACCTGCCTGCGGGTTGGCGCGACGACGTGCTCGACATTCTCGATCGTCTGCCCGATCGTCTCGGCGAATACGACATCCTCATGACCGAACAGCCGATTTGGCGTGAACGTCTGCAGGGAGTCGGTGTCATCACCGCCCAAGAGGCGGTCGCTCTCGGCGCGACCGGTCCGATTCTGCGTTCGACCGGCGTGGCATGGGACCTGCGTCGCGACATGCCCTACCTGCGCTACAACGACGTCGAGTTCGACGTGATCGTCGGTTCGTACGGCGACGCATTCGACCGATACGCAATTCGCCTGAACGAGATCCGCGAGTCGATGAAGATCGTGCGTCAGATCCTCGATCGCATGCCGTCGGGTGACTACCGCATCCAGGACAAGAAGGTCACGCCACCACCGCGTGCGCGTATCGACGAGTCCATGGAAGCACTCATCCATCACTTCAAGATCTTCACCGAGGGATTCAAGGTGCCCGAGGGCGAGGTGTACGTCGGCATCGAGAGCCCGCGCGGCGAAATCGGTTGCTACATCGTGAGCGACGGCTCACCGAAGCCGTACCGCATCCACATGCGCGCGCCGTCGTTCGTCAACATCCAGTGTCTGCCGCACATGATGCGCGACGGACTCGTGGCCGACGCGGTTGCCGTCATTTCGTCGGTCGATCCCGTTCTCGGCGAGGTCGACCGATGAGCCGCCTCACCGATGCCAACGTGGCGATCGCAAACGAAATCATCGCCCGTTATCCACGGCCGAAGTCGGCGCTGATTCCGCTGCTGCACCTGTCGCAAGAGCAGAACGGCTGGGTGACCGACGAAGCGATGAAGCACATCGCGGAGCTCGTCGGCGTGACACCCGCCGAAGTTCTCGGCACGGCATCGTTCTACGAGATGTTCAAGTTCGAGCCGGTGGGCAAGTACGTCATCAACATCTGCGGCACCATGTCGTGCGCCCTCATGGGTTCGGAGGAGTTGCTGCACCACGCGGAGCACCGTCTCGGCATCAAGGCCGGTGGCACCACCTCCGACGGCCTGTTCACGATCGAGCACGCCGAGTGCCAGGCGGCCTGCACCGAGGCGCCGTGTCTGCAGGTGAACTACCGCTATCGGTTCCGCATGACGACCGCACAACTCGACGCGCTGATCGACGACCTGGCGGCAGGGAAGTTGGCCGAGGAGATTCCACCGCACGGCACGCTCGCGCGTGTGCGCCAACACATTCCCGCCGACCGCGCCGTCGGTGCGTTGCCACCCGAAGCACCCGGCCAGGAACCCGTGTGGATGAACGGAAAGGCGGCGCTGTGACCGGAACGTACGCACACGCAGCAGGTTTCTACGCAGGTGACCGACCGAAGATCGTCACCTCGCGTTTCGAGTACGCCGACTCGTACACCATCGAGCGCTACCTGGCGACCGATGGATACAAGGGACTGCGTGCGGCACTTGCGCGTCCGGCCGCCGACGTTCACGAGGAAGTCAAGAACGCGACGGTCTTGGGTCGCGGAGGCGCAGGATTCCCCGCCGGAACGAAGTGGGGACTCATGCCCGCGGGCAACGTCCCGCGTTATCTCGTCGTCAACGGCGACGAGAGCGAACCCGGCACGTACAAAGACCGCCTGCTCATGGAGCGCGATCCGCACCAGCTGATCGAAGGTTGTCTCATCGCGTGCTACGCGGCGGGTTTGTCGCGCTGCTTCCTCTACATCCGCGGTGAAATGGCGACGGCGCAAGAGCGCGTCGCGGCTGCGTTGAACGAGGCGTACGCGGCGGGCTACGTGGGTCGCAACATTCTCGGGTCGAACTTCTCCGTCGACATCGTCCTGCACTGGGGTGCGGGTGCGTACGTCGTCGGTGAAGAGACCGCACTCATCGAAAGCCTCGAGGGCAACCGCGGCATGCCGCGGTTGAAGCCGCCGTACTTTCCGGCCGCGATCGGTCTCTACGGCCAACCGACGATCGTGAACAACGTCGAGACTCTGGCGAACCTGCCGTGGCTCGCGCGCAACGGCGCCGAGGCCTACACCGCGATCGGAACGAAGACCTCGCCCGGCACGCGCATGGTGGCCGTCTCGGGTCACGTGAAGCGTCCCGGTGTCTACGAGATCGTGAACGGCACGACCACGTTCCGAGACCTTCTCTACGGCGAAGAGTTCTGCCAAGGCATCCGCAACGGCAACAAGTTGAAGGCGTTCGTGCCCGGCGGCGGTTCGGCACCCTGGTTCCTGCCCGACCAACTCGATCTTCCCTTCGAGGCGAGCCAGGTCGGCCCCGCCGGTTCGATGCTCGGCTCGGGCGCGATCATGGTGATGGACGAGACAACCGACATCCCGCACGCCGCGCTCACGTTGACTCGCTTCTACGCGCACGAATCATGTGGCAAGTGCACTCCGTGTCGCGAGGGCGGCACGTGGCTCGAACGAATCCTCACCCGCATCGTCGAGGGCAACGGCACCGATGCCGACCTCGAACAGCTCATCGAAGTCGGCACATCGATCTGTCCTGGCGACTTCCCGCATGCTTCGAGTGAACGTCTCGGTCTCTCGGCCGTGCCCTTCCCGTACAAGATGACAACGATCTGCTTCGTCGGCCCGTCGGCGTACGCGCCGGTCAACTCTGCCCTCACGTTGTTCCCCGAGGAATTCGAGGCACGCGTCACGAAGCGCAATCGCATTCCCGTCACTGCAGTGGGCGGTGAGTGATGAGCACCACGGAATCGAACACCGACTCGAACACGGAACAGGAAGTGGTCGTCGACCCGAACGCGGTCACGATCAACCTGAACGGCCGCGACGTTGCCGCGCGCAAGGGTGAGTTCATCATCGCTGCGGCTGATCGCGCGGGCGACTTCATCCCGCGCTTTTGCTACCACCCCCGCATGAAGTCGGTCGGCATGTGCCGCCAGTGCATCGTCGAAGTCGAGGGACCACGTGGGCCGATGATGGTCGTGTCGTGCATGACACCCGTCGCCGAGGGCCAGGTCGTGCGCACCGAAACCGAGCAGGTGAAGCGCGCGCAGGAAGGAATGCTCGAACTTCTTCTCGCGAACCACCCGCTCGACTGTCCGGTGTGCGACAAGGGCGGCGAATGCCCGCTGCAGGACCAGGCGTTCTCGCATGGTCCGGGCGAAAGCCGCTACGTCGAGGAAAAGCGTCACTACGAGAAGCCGATCGCAATCAGCGACCTCGTTTACCTCGACCGCGAGCGCTGCATTCTCTGTGATCGTTGCACGCGCTTTGCGAGCGACGTCGCCGGCGATCCGCTGATCTCGTTCACGCACCGCGGCAACAACACCCAGGTGCTGACGTTCCCCGACGAGCCATTCGCCTCGTACTTCTCGGGCAACACCGTGCAGATCTGCCCGGTGGGTGCGCTCACCGCCAAGCCCTACCGCTTCAAGGCCCGTCCGTGGGATCTCGAGGAAACCGAGAGCACGTGCACCACGTGTGCGGTCGGTTGTCGCGTCTCGGTGCAGTCGAGTCGCGACCAGATCGTGCGTCTGCAGGGCATCGACAATCCCGACGAGCCCGGCATGGGAACCCTCAACTGGGGTTGGTTGTGTGACCGCGGCCGTTTCAATTTCGAATCCATCGCCAGCGACGAGCGTCTGACCGCTCCGATGCTGAAGGGCGAGAGGGGTCTTGCACCGACGTCGTGGGCCAATGCACTCGAAGTTGCGGCTCGAACGATTCGTCTCGCCGTCTCGTCACGTGGTGCCGACAGCGTCGCCATCCTCGGCGGCGCGCGTCTCGCGAACGAGGACGTTCGTGCATGGTCGATGCTCGCCGATGCGATGGGCATCACGATGCGTGATCCGCAGATCGATGACGGCCTGCCGGCTGCGGTGTTCGAGCTTCCGCAGGCAACCATCGAAGACGCGGCGTCCGCGTCGACGATCGTGCTGCTCGCCCCCGATCTGAAGGAAGAACTGCCGGTTCTGCACCTGCGTCTTCGCGATGCGGCGACGAAGCGTGGCGTGCGGATCATCGAGATTGCACCGAAGGCATCGGGTCTCACGCGTCACGCATGGAAGTTCGTGCCCTACGAACCGGGCAACCAGGTCGCCGCGGTCAAGGCCGCCCTCGCCGACGCATCCATTGCTTCGCAGTTGGCCGGCGGCAACGTCGTCGTCGTCCTTGGTCGCGCGAACCTCGCCGAGTCGGCCGATTTCACCCTGCAGGCCTACAACGCGCTCGCTGCCGCGGTGTCGGGTGTGCGTGTCCTGCCGGTCTTGCGTCGTGGCAACGTACGAGGCGCGCTCGAACAAGGTCTCGCACCGACGTCGGCCGGTGATGCGCGCGACATTCTGCGTGCGGCGGCCGACGGTCGCATCGAGTGCCTGGTTCTTCTCGGCGCCGATCCGCTGAGTGACGCACCCGATGCCGACCTCGCGCGACGCGCCCTCGCGTCCGCGCGCAGCATCATCGCACTCGACACGTTCCCGACCGCGTCGTCGGTCCTTGCCGACGTTCTGCTGCCCGTGGCGGCCTACGCCGAGCGCACCGGCAGCGTCACGAACATCGAGGGAACCATCAGTTGCCTGTCGCAACGTGTCACCGCCCGTGGCACCAGCCGGCCCGACTGGATGGTGGCGATCGAACTCGCCGAACGTCTCGGCCACGACCTCGGCGTCGGATCACTCACCGACCTCGCAGCACAACACGTCGAGGCGGCGGGCAGGACCACGCTCGACACGCGCAATCTCGTCGCACCCGACCGCAACTCCTACGACCTGCGCCTCGTCGTGTCGCGTCGTATGTACGACCGCGCGGTCGGCACCGTAGCCAGCCGATCACTCGCCAACCTCGGTGCGGGTGCCGCCGTGCACCTGAACCCGCGCGACATCGAAGCCATCGGAACGGCGGTCGGTCGTGAAGTGCGCGTGTCGACTTCGCGCACGTCGATCGTTTTGCCGGTGCGTGCCGACGTGACCGTCACGAAGGGCACCGCGTGGGTGCCGTTCAACCAGACGGGCGCCGACATCCGTGAACTCATCGACGGTGACCAACCGGTCATCGATGTGCGAGTGGAGAACCTGAAGTGAGCGTCGTGTCGTTCCTCGCGATTGATCCGCTGCTCGAGGGCGATCTTCTCTGGACGCCGCTCCTCATCGTGCTCGTGAAGGTACTGGTCGTCTTCGTCGTCGGTCTCGTCGCCACGATGTTGATGGTCTGGTTCGAACGCAAGGCGATCGCCGGCATGCAGAACCGCGTCGGCCCGAACAAGGCCGGCCCCTTTGGTTTGCTGCAGACTCTCGCCGACGGCATCAAGTTGTTCTTCAAGGAAGACCTGCTGCCCGAGCGCGCCGACAAGTTCGTCTTCCGACTCGCGCCCTACCTGTCGTTCGTCCCGGCGTTCCTCGCATTCGCCATCATTCCGCTGGGCGGCGACTTCCGTGACGGCAACGGTGGTTTCGTGACGTGGTTCGGCGAAACCACACGCGTGCAGCTGGCGGACCCGCCGGTCGGCGTGCTGTTCGCTCTCGCCATTTCGTCGATCGCCGTGTACGGCATCATGCTCGCCGGCTGGTCGAGCGGCTCGAAGTACCCGCTTCTCGGCTCGGTGCGTGCGTCGGCGCAGATGGTCAGCTACGAGGCGTCACTCGGTTTGTCGCTCGCAGCGGTCATTCTCGTCTGCGGCACGCTGTCCACGAGCGGCATCGTCGACGCCCAGTCGTCGCTCGGATCCTGGAACCTCGTTGCGACGGGTGTCGTTCCGTTCCTCATCTTCCTCGTTTCCGCCACGGCCGAACTGAACCGGCCACCCTTCGACTTGGTGGAAGCCGAACAAGAACTCGTCGGCGGATTCAACACCGAGTACTCGTCGATTCGTTTCGCCTTGTTCTTCCTTGCCGAGTTCATGAACACGATCACGATGTCGGCGTTCATCGTCACCTTGTTCTTCGGTGGTCCGCAGCCGATCACGATCGGCGACACGACCCTCGACATTCCGCTCGTTCCGAACGGCCTCGAGGGCACCGTCTGGTTGCTCCTCAAGGTGCTCGTGTTCCTCTACATCTACGTGTGGTTCCGTGGCACCCTGCCGCGGTTCCGCTACGACCAGCTCATGGACCTCGGTTGGAAGTTCCTCATCCCGGCATCGCTCGGGTGGTTCATGCTTCTCGCGGCCCAACGTCTGGCCGATGATCGCGGCTGGGACCAGTGGATCGTCGTGCCACTGTCACTCGCGGTCATCATCATTGCCTTCGTCATGATGCAACTTGCGTTCCGCGCGAGCGACCGGAACCGTGAAGCCGAAGGGGTGCAGTTCTAGATGGGCTACCTGGGAGGATTCCTCGTCACCGTGCGTCAGCACGGCAAGCGCAACCGAGTGACCACCGAGTACTCGGGCGGTCGCATGTTCCGTCGCGGCAAGAAGGAATCACGCGACGAGAAAATCGAAAAGCCCGAACGCCTGCACGGCCGTCACGTCCTCAATCGTTACGAGGACGGCATGGAGAAGTGCATCGGCTGCGAACTCTGCGCCGGTGTGTGCCCCGCGAAGTGCATCTACGTGCGCGGCAAGGACAACGATCCCGCCAACCCCACGTCACCGGGAGAGCGCTTCGGCTTCGTCTACGAGATCAACTACCTGCGTTGCATCCACTGCGACATGTGCGTCGAGGCGTGTCCGACTGAGGCCATCACCGAGACGAAGTTGTTCGAGTTCTCCTTCACCAACCGACGTGATGCGATCTACACCAAGTCGGAACTCCTCGTCGACGATGCGGGCAAGCCGCAGCATCTGCCGTGGGAGGACTGGCGTCCGGGTGAAGACCTCCACACATCGGGCTGGATGCGCGCCACGTCGCCCAGCGGCGACGCCGATTTCGAGGGTGTCGTGTCGTGGAGCGGCGAACTCGGCTACGGGGTGCGCGCCGCCGAGGCCGAGCAGGCCGAGAGGGACGGCCGCTAGATGGAGCTGTTCGTTTTCGTCTGCGCCGCCATCATGGTGTTGGTCGGCGCGCTCGGTGTCGTTCTGCGGTCGAATCCGGTGCACGCCGCGCTCAGCATGATCCTCACGCTCTTCGGTGTCGCGGTTCTTTTCGTCGCCCGCGAGGCGAATTTCCTCGCCGCGGTGCAGGTCATCGTCTACGCGGGCGCGATCGTCGTGCTCTTCCTCTTCGTGATCATGCTGCTCGGCGTCGACCGTGCCGAGGATCTGCGTACCGAGCCCCTCGGCAACATTCAGCGCCCGTTGGCGCTGGTGCTCGGCGTCGGCATGTTCGCCGTTCTCACCACCGCGGTGGTGCGTGCGCGCGAGTCGCTGCGGTTCAAGGGAGATGGCGTGAAGACCGCGACCCTCGAAGACGCCGATGGCAACATCCGCCAGATCGCCCGGTCGATCTTCGGCGACTACGTCGTTGCGTTCGAGCTCACATCGGTGTTGCTCATCGTCGCGGTCGTCGGAACGGTGGTGCTTGCGCGTCGCCGCAAGTCCGAAAGGACGCCGTCGTGATCGCCGCCGCAGTCGTCCCCACCACCACGTGGTACCTGGTTCTCGCGGCGGGACTGTTCGCCATCGGAATGATCGGCGTCCTCGTGCGTCGCAACCCGCTCATCATGTTCATGTGCATCGAGCTCATGCTGAACGCGGTGAACCTGACCTTCGTCGCCCTCGCCACCGAGCTCACCGACATCAACGGCCAGACGGCAGTCTTCTTCGTGCTCGTCGTCGCCGCCGCGGAAGTCGTGGTCGGCCTCGGCATCATCGTTTCCATCATGCGCCGACGCCAGCAGGCAACGGCCGATGACCTCGCGGCACTGAAGGGTTGATCGAATGCTCGATGTCGTTTGGTTGATCCCCGCCCTGCCACTGGCCGGGTTCCTGCTGCTCGTCCTCTTCGGTCGTCGTCTCGGCGAACCGAAGGCCGGTTATCTCGCCGCGGCGATGTGTGGCGGCGCCTTCGTCGTCACCGCGCTCACGTTCTTCGACATGCTCTCGAAGGACGCGGAAGAGCGCTCCCATGTCGTCGATCTCTTCTCGTGGATCCCCGTTGGTTCGCTCGAAGTGAAGATGGCGTTCCTTGCCGATCCGTTGTCGATCACGATGGCACTTTTCGTCACCGGCATCGGCACTTTGATCCATCTCTACGCCGTCGGCTACATGCACGGCGACCCGAAATTCTCGAAGTTCTTCATCTACCTGAACCTCTTCGCCTTCTCGATGCTGATGCTCGTTCTCGGCGAGAACCTTCTCGTCACGTTCCTCGGCTGGGAGGGCGTCGGCACCTGCTCGTACTTCCTCATCTCTTTCTGGCACACGCGTGAGAGTGCGGCGACCGCCGGCAAGAAGGCGTTCGTGACCAACCGCGTCGGTGACTGGGGCGTGATGACGGCGATGTTCCTCGCATTCGCTTCGGTCGGCACGCTCTCGTACAAGGGCATCAACGACGCTGCGATCGGCGGTTCGCTCAGCCAGGTCACGGCGACCGGCATCGCACTCATGCTCTTCATCGGAGCGTGCGGCAAGAGCGCCCAGTTGCCGCTGTACATCTGGCTGCCCGATGCAATGGAGGGCCCGACACCCGTGTCGGCGCTCATCCACGCGGCCACCATGGTGACAGCAGGCGTGTTCCTGATGACGCGCATGAACCCCGTCATCCACGAGGCCTACACGTGGGCACCGATGATCATCGCGGTGGTCGGTGCGGCGACCGCGTTGTTCGCGGCAACCATCGCCGTTGCCCAGAACGACGTGAAGAAGGTGTTGGCGTACTCCACCGTTTCGCAACTCGGGTACATGTTCCTCGCCGTGGGTTCGGGCGCCTACATCGCGGCGATCTTCCACATGATCACCCACGCGTTCTTCAAGGCGCTTCTCTTCCTTGGTTCGGGCTCGGTCATCCACGGCATGCACCACGAACAGGACATGCGCCGGATGGGTGCTTTGCGCAAGCTCATGCCGGTCACCGCCGTGACCTTCATCATCGGTTGGCTGGCGATCGCGGGCGTTCCGCCGTTCGCGGGCTTCTGGTCGAAGGACGAAATCCTGCTCTACGTGTACGCAAACAACCGCGGTCTCTACGTTGTCGGCCTCGTCACTGCGTTGCTCACGGCGTTCTACATGACGCGCCAGGTGATCATGGTGTTCTTCGGTGAGGCGCGGTGGAACGACCACAGTGAAGAGCACGGTGCGCACGGCGATTTCAAGCCCCACGAAAGCCCGCGCATCATGCTGATGCCGCTGGTCGTTCTCGCCGGCTTGTCGATCGTGGGCGGTGCCCTGCAACTGCCGTTCACGAAGGATCTGCACTTCCTCGAAAAGTGGCTCGAGCCTGTGGTCGAACACGGTGAGGCACACATCAAGGGTTCGTGGGCCTATGACAACAAGTACCTGCTGATGGGCGTGGCGATCGTCGTCGCCCTCGCGGGCATCGCCGTTGCCGTCGGGGTGTACGGCAAGAAGAAACTGAAGGCCATCGAGCCCGACATCCTCGCGAACGGCTGGTTCTACGACCGCCTCGTCTCGAACTTCATGGGTGGACCCGGCCGCCGCGCATTCGACGCCGTTGCGTGGGCGGATGCGAACGTGATCGACGGTGCCGTTCGCGGAACGGGTGTCGCCGTTCGTTCGACGAGCGGTGTTGCACGCAGGCTGCAGAGCGGATTCGTCCGCGCCTATGCCGCCATCATCGCGATCGCGGTGCTCCTCATGCTCGTCTGGTTCGTCTACAGGGGGATCGCCTGATGTTCGCCGCCGAAGCCGCGCACGGCTCGACCCTGTCGTTTCCGATTCTCACCGCACTCGTGTTGGTGCCCGCCATCGGCGGCATCCTCACGATCCTCACGAGCAATCGTCGACCCGAGTCGACGAAGTTCGTGGCGCTGGTCGCCAGCACCGTCACCGCGGGTCTCAGCATCTGGTTGCTCTCGTCGTTCGAAACGGCCGACGCCGGATTCCAGTTCGTGTCGCAGCATCCGTGGATCCGTGATTGGGGAATCGGTTGGCACGTCGGTGTCGACGGCATCTCGCTCTTCCTCGTCGTTCTGACGGGCCTTCTCTTCCCGCTCGTCATTGCGGGTATCGACCCGCACCACGACCACAAGCGCTACCTCGGTTGGATGCTCGTCCTCGAGGCGGGTGTAATGGGCAGCTTCATCAGCCTCGATCTCTTCCTCTTCTTCCTCTTCTTCGAGATCGTTCTCGTCCCGATGTACTTCCTCATCGGTGGTTGGGGATACGACCAGCGCGTGTATGCGGCGACGAAGTTCTTCCTCTACACGATGTTCGGTTCCGCGTTCATGCTCGTCGGCATCATTGCAACGGCGGTGCTCGCAAAGAACAGTCTCGGCTACGTCACCTTCGACCTCGTGCAACTCGCCGAGGGTGCCGAGTTCGCCGCGTCGACCGGACGCTGGCTGTTCATGGCCTTCGCAATCGCCTTCGCCGTGAAGGTTCCGCTCTTTCCGCTGCACACGTGGCTGCCCGACGCCCACACGCAGGCGCCCACCGGTGGTTCGGTCATTCTCGCCGGCGTGCTGTTGAAGCTTGGTACCTACGGCTTCCTGCGCTTTGGCCTCTATCTCTTCCCCGAAGCGTCGGTGTGGGCGCGACCACTGTTCCTCACGCTCGCCGTGATTGGCATTCTCTGGGGTGCGATTGCAGCCACCATGCAAAAGGACCTGAAGCGTCTCGTCGCGTACTCGTCGGTGGCGCACCTCGGTTTCATCGTCCTCGGCACCTTTGCGTTCACGTCGCAGGCCATCACCGGTGGTGTCATGCAGATGGTGAACCACGGCATCTCGACCGGAGCTCTCTTCCTTCTCGTCGGAATGATCTACGAACGTCGCCACACGCGCGAGATTTCGCAGCTGAAGGGTCTGCAGTCGGTCGCGCCGATCTTCGCTGCCGCGTTCATGGTCGTGATGCTGTCGTCGATCGGTGTGCCGGGCCTCAACGGATTCGTCGGCGAGTTCCTCATTCTCATCGGTTCGTTCGGCAACGCACGCTGGTGGGTCGTCGTCGGCGCGACGGGCGTCATCCTCGCTGCTCTGTATCTCTTGTGGGCCTACCAACGTGTCTTCCACGGAGAACCCGACGAGGACAACAAGTCGTTCGCCGAACTGCGTCCGCGTGAAGGGATGCTGTTGCTCGCGTTCATCGCGCCGATCATCTTCACGGGCGTCTTTCCGAAGCCGATGCTCGACCGCATCGAGCCCAGCGTGAAGGCGCTGGTTGCGCACGTCGAGACGAACACCGGTCGCACCCTCGAGTTCGAGAAGAAGGAAATCGCCCCTGTCGATCATTCGGGTGACCATTCCGACACCGAGAAGTCCGACAGCGAGAAGCACGACACGGAGAAGTCCGATTCGGAAGGGCACGGAGGCTGACGATGTTTGCTGCTGAAACCCTCGCCGGGCCGTCGATCCCGTGGTTCACGCTCAGCCCGTTGCTCGCGCTGCTCGCCGGAGCCTGCGTACTTATGCTCGGTGGTTCACTCTTGCCGCAGTGGCCGCGGGGTCTCTACGGCATCGTCAGCGCCGCAACCGCGGCAACTTCGATCGTGCTGTGTTTCTTCCTGTGGGACAACCTGACCGACGGTCGGCCCGAGACGATCATCGCCGACGCGCTTGCCTTCGACCACTTCGCTGTTCTCGGCACCATCACCATCTGCATCGCAGTGCTGCTCGCGAGTCTGACCACGAGCGACTATCTCGTGCGCGAAGGCGAGGACGGACCGGAACT
>Ga0068872_10000681_pt1 | contig 28571 bp, 54 predicted proteins | sample NOAtaG_7_FD_66441 | JGI IMG/M metagenome (GOLD analysis project Ga0068872, IMG submission 66441) | Freshwater lake microbial communities from Lake Erie, under a cyanobacterial bloom - NOAA_Erie_Diel1S_2200h metaG | ecosystem: Environmental > Aquatic > Freshwater > Lake | place: USA: Ohio, Lake...
TACGATTTTCTTGCTGACCACGGAGTGAAATAATTTGGTCTAATCGTTGAGTCTTTCGTTGTATTTCTTCATCAAGTGTTTGTGCTTGTGAATTTAATATTTGCACTTCCGCATTCATCTTTAATGGGTCTGCTGCTACCTTAGCGTATGCTGATGAGAGATACCCGTAAATACCTGCCGATGTAATCCCTATTAGTACAATACTTGCAATCAACATATAACTTTTTAGTACTTTTGGTATTTCATTCCAATAACGATACAAGAACGAAATACCCACCAACTTACCTAATTCCAAAGCACTAGCCATCACCATCGCAGATACAGCTGCTCCTGCGAACAAGGTACCAATACCTGTTACAGAAAATAGTGCTGCACATCCTGCGATTGCTAATGCGGAAAATGAAACCAGTGTTTTGAAATTAAAAAATCTACTCATACTATCTCCAAAGAAAACGGGTCGAACCTTGTGAGCCCGACCCGTTTTGTTATCTCCATTGCTTTAGGTTTTTGAGTCAAACATAACCGATAAGGATCACCTCCTAGTTAATCGGTTATATGGGTTAAGCAACAACTGCAAGTACATCCGGTGCCACACGTACAGACACCACTATTACAACTGCACATATACTCTCCTGCGTTGAGTGTTATTACTTAATCGTAACCTTTTTCGACTCTGGCTCCTTTTGTAATTTTTGGATTGTGATTGTAAGTAACCCATTATCAAACTTTGCATCTACTTCGGAAGCATCCAATTGGTCACCGAGCTTAAAGGATCGAGAGAATGAGCTACGCTTCAGTTCTCGTAGAAGATAAACTACTTTATCAGTTTGCTCGTTCAATTGTGACGCACCGCCTGAAATGGTCAAGACACCTTCCTTGACCTCAATATCAATTTCATCCTTCTTATAACCAGCGAGTTCTGCTTCAATAACTACAGTCTCGTCATTTGTAATCACATTAACCTTTGGATATGCTGCCTTTCCAAAAGGTTCTGCCCCAAAGTGTTGAAAAAACTCAGGGAAATCTTTTCTGGCGAATTCATCAAACATTTTATCAAATGTACTGATGAAATTGTCCCGATTGTTCAAAACCGTTGACCCAAATGGGCGAAATACTAAATGAGTCATAAAATGACCTCCTATATTGTGTATCCTCATAATGAGCGATACGGTGAAAAGGACTCCACCACTGCGGTGCGAGTCCTATATAAATATCTAGATTATGTTGTTTTAAGAGCCACAAGTCGGGATTGAACCGACGACCGCTCGATTACAAATCGAGTGCTCTACCGCTGAGCTATTGTGGCAGATATTTATTATTCTACGTTCCAACCCTTACCATTCATAGGGTTGTCGTAAATACGAATATCATCCGAATAGTAATGCTTCACGATTCCACCGTCAAGTTTAACGACCCAAACAGTATTTACATCAATACCATAATCAATCAATAAGATTGCTCGGCCATCTCCATGCGGAGTTTTTACATCGAACGGTGTTTTAAATTCGTGTATCATAATAACCTCATTAAGCGGACAGGGAGGGATTCGAACTCTCGGAGCCTCTCAGCTCGACGGTTTTCAAGACCGTTGCAATAGACCACTCTGCCACCTGTCCAGAAAAATAAATGTAAGAACAGATCCCTTTCAAGTAGTTAATACTACTCTTCCCGCCACCACAACGAGTGCGCCACACCTCGCACGGGATTGTTCTTACAAAGTGGAGCGGTCTGACAGAGTTGAACTGCTCTTGTAAGCTGGAAGCTTACCGTGCTGACGTTACACTAAGACCGCGTATATTATTACTTTGCTGCTTCACCTTCTACTACTGGCTTTACTTCTGGTGACTTGATTGAATCAGTATCAATCTTGGTTGAATCTGCAACAACTGGTGCTACTACTGCGGTTGAATCTGCTGCAACTTCACCTTGAACTTCTTCCTTTGCTGCACATGCCGAAAGACCGATTACTGCTACTGCGAGAATGAACTTGTACATTTGTACGCTCCATAATGGATTAAAGTTTAACATAACCAAGTTGCCCCCCGTGGATTCGAACCACGATAATCAGATCCAAAGTCTGATGTCCTGCCATTGAACGAGAGGGCAATACGGGGGATGTGTTGAAAGATATCAGCTTTCTTGTCAACATTATATAGGCGGACACATCATTCCGTCGAACTTCCCCGAACCGCCTGCTTGTTTATCAAAACTAAACGAGCCAAAAAGTCTCTAGGCCTCACGACCCTAGAACCCGCCCTATCAAATTTTATTATGTCTTTCCATTCGCCCGAAGGCTGTTAACGAGGTGAAAGGTAGGGAAAAGGCCTCGGATAGTACTAATGTTTACGCTTTCTATTTTTCCAACGATTGTTGCGTTTCTTTGAGCCAATCTTACGACGACCCTTTCCGCACTTTTTTGGATGTGGCATTTAAATCTCCTAATTAAGCAGTCCGCGAGGAGGGACTTGAACCCCCATATCTTCGGTATATAAGACCGCTGCCTTCACCATTTAGCTACTCGCGGGTAATACCTTTGACTCATACCGCGTGCGGGAATCGAACCCGCCTTCTAGCCTTGAAAGGGCTATGTCCTAACCGATAGACGAACGCGGCGTAACCATTATACTAGTAATCTAACATCGGTAGTTGAGTTTGTCAAGCCCCAACATTAATCTTTTATTAAATTCCAAGACTCTACAAATAATTTTAACTCATTATAATTTGTAAAATATTGTTTATAATCTATTAAGGTTTGAGTAACAGCAGGAAATACTTTTGGTAGTGGAATATTACTATCTATAAAATTTAAATTTGTTACAGAATTTAAATATTTTATTGGATTATTTTGTAACCCTTCATATGTTACTACATATGCATTCTTATGTAAAGATAGTATATCCGTCTTTATATTGTAGAACAGTTTGAGATATTCTTTATGTTGTAAATAAAATTCTAATACTTCACTACTTTGTAAATTTATATATGTTGTGTTTTCATAAATTCTACGATACAAACTAGCCATCTGGTCTACCAAATTGACTCGTTCAGTAATAAAAACGTAGTCAAACATATTCCAGTTCATATCGTTCAGTCTTATATTTCTATCATTATGAAAATATCTAGAAAATAATTTAACAACATAACCATCTGTTGTTTTTAAGAATTCAAGTTTTTCTTCTTGCATTCCTTGTGTAAAATGTGTATACACATCTTCACGATGATTGTGTATTTCAAATCTTCGTGATGTTATATAACACATCAAACTACTACAAGTTCTTGGTGTAGAAAATACTGCTACTCTCATACGTAATCTTCACACTAACTTATGTTGGCAATCCCCAAGAATCTGTGATGTACTTTAAGTCATCATAGTTTGTATACTTTTCTCTATAATTTAATCCAGTTGTGTTTGGTGATATAGGTGAAAAGTCAGATGCAATAAATTCTATACCAGTCAATGAATTTAATATTGGTAAGTAAGTTTCTTGTGGATCACTAAATATTTCTGATGGGACAATACAGACTTTTGTTGGAAAATTATTTAACAATTCAGTTTTTATTTCGTGAAATCTGAGTAGTCCATTTCTTTGTCTTTCAAGTTGAGCATTCCAACCCGCATTTGTAAAATCTATAGCTTCTGGTGTAGGGTCTGCTGGAAACGGATGTGTTTGGTCAGACGGTGGTAACCATGGTTTCATATAATAGACACTGCACATTTGGTCAGTTACATTTGCTCTTGTACTAAGTACTATTTTATCAAATATAGACCAATCAAAAGTTGATCTATTAAAATAATATCCAGAGATTGTAAAATCATATGAAAATAATTTTACAACGTAATCTTCTAAAGCTAGTTGTTCAGCTAACCATCCGTGACGAAGTGTTTCATCACTTCTCTTATCGGCAGGAATATGACCTGTTAACTCACCCAAATCTGTTATGCTGAAATGATTTCTTATTATTTCATGCATAAGAGTACTAGCTGTTCTGTAAGTTGAAAAAACTGCATATTTCATATATTTTTCTCTTGTGTAAATTTACAGAACCGTATTACAATATAAATATCTTTTTGGTATTAGAATCCACGATATGCCATTATATAAACTATTTTTTCATCTACAACAGTTATGCTATCAACCACTTTTACTGATACATCGTCTAGATTTACGATTATTTCGTTTAATGAAATATTTCCACTTTCTCCACGTGCTTTTACAAGTATACCAATTTTCTCAAACTTATTGAATAAATCTGCGTTGGCTTGTAATACGGCTTCTTTACCAGCGAAAACATTTTCATCCCATTCAGATAAGACAATATCATCACTATAAAGTTCTGATAGTCTTATTAAATCTTTATTGACGAATGCATCAAAATATTCTTCTACCACTTTCATATATTCTCCTTGTTAGTCGGGGAGACAGGACTCGAACCTGCGACATCACGCTCCCAAAGCGTGCACTCTACCAACTGAGCTACTCCCCGTTATGCTCTCGGTGGGAGTCGAACCCACACGCCTTTGAGGGCGGCGGATTTTGAGTCCGCTACGTCTGCCGGTTCCGTCACAAGAGCAAAGAGCGGGTAGAGGGAGTCGAACCCTCGTCACCAGCTTGGAAGGCTGGGGTAATAGCCGTTATACGACACCCGCGACTACTTTTATTCTGCGATTACGTCACCACCAAAGTAACGGTCAAGAGCTTCTAACTTATCGTCTGCATCAACAAGCATTTGTAATGCTTCTTCTGCGTTCTTATAAAAATCGCCGGTGGAATGGTCACCAATACCAGCGGAATAATCCATCAACAATTCGAGTGAAAGTAACGCCTTCTGGCGTTCTGCTTCCGCTTGTGTTCGTAACATTTCAACTACACGTGCTTTCATAATAACCTCCTTATGGTAAATGGGTAGTGAGGGACTCGAACCCCCGACCCTCTCGGTGTAAACGAGATGCTCTAACCAACTGAGCTAACCACCCAACTATGGACCTGAACGGGATCGAACCGATGACCTCCTGAATGCAAATCAGGCGCTCTCCCAGCTGAGCTACAGGCCCGTATTGTACGGAATTAAATTTAACACATAATCTTGATTTGTCAAGTACCAATCATAAGTGAGTTCATCTGGTATTTCTATCAGCGTTCCCTCACCACGTTCTAATATAGTCAATCCAAGTTCTATGTCAAATGTTCTAACTGTAAAATCTTTTCTTGTGTTTCTAAACTTTGCGATAGCTTTCCACACATCACCAGTCCACAATCCTCTTTCACAAAGATTGTTGGGCATCGGTGATTGTTGCATCAACTCCGTGTGCGGCTTTGTATCGTGAATAAAGATAATACCATTTGGTGACAAGTGTTTAATACTATTATCAATGTCTCGTAAGACTTGATTACACTCGTGGTCACCATCAATAAAAACTATATCATATGTTTGATTACAGTTTTCAAAAAACTCATCGGATGTAATGGGGTAAAGCATATCCTTATTATTAGGATCCACACCATGCTTTACTTGACATTCTATGTTGTAGAATGTTCCACCATTACTAACACCGATTTCTAGGTATCTTGTGTAACCTCGTTGTGAGATTACTCTATTAAACATATCAAACATAAATTCTCCAAGAGCGGGCGATGGGATTCGAACCCACGACAACGTGCTTGGCAAGCACGGACTCTACCACTGAGCTACACCCGCAACTATCAAACAGGTCCTACTTCATAATGCGTCAATACTTTTCCTTCTAACAACTTTTGTGCATCTGGGTCATTACGAAACTGTGTAATAGCCTCGGTTGCTTCTGCTGCGTAATATGTGAAGGATGTTACACCACCTTCAAAATATATCTTTACTAAATACTTAATCATACATTCTCCTACAGACTAATGCCCAGGGCGAGACTCGAACTCGCAAGACCGTGAGGCCGGCAGATTTTAAGTCTGCTGTGTATACCATTCCACCACCAGGGCGTATGGATGAGTTGTTATAGTATCCTCTCATTTTATAGAGAAGAACTTATCTATCATCGTTGGTGCCATCCTCACCGAACGTTTGTCTACATACGAGGACTACTACTTACGGAAACTTCCCCTGCACCGTTGTAGTGGTGTCTCACGTAAGGGTCGCTTAAATCGTGTAGCGCGGGGTTTTCCTACCGCGGATAAGCTCTACAACTAACTTTCAATTTTTAATCAACAGTGCCCCCACTAGGACTCGAACCTAGAACTTACTGGTTAAAAGCCAGCTACTCTGACCAATTGAGTTATGGAGGCGTTTACCCTACACCAGTAATATAACTAGGGGACTGCTAATTGTCAACCCCCATCTAAATAAATACTAATTATTTACGTTTTCTACGCGGATTTTTAACAGTTGTTGATTTTACTTTTATACTAGCTTGCCAAGATTTTCTTGGTTTTCTAGTATGTCCTTTTCTTTTATGTGTAGCCATTGTATACTCCATTTAAAACGGACAGTGTAGGATTCGAACCCACGGTACCTTTCGGTACGAGAGATTAGTAATCTCCTGCTTTAGACCACTCAGCCAACTGTCCCTACTGCTAATTTAACATTTGTTGTAATCGTTGGATTTCGTTTTGTAAATTAAAAATTCTAGATTCTATTTCTTCTTTTGTCAAATAATCTTTTTCCCAGATGTGTTGTGTGTCGGTGTAATGTTCTTTCAATCGTTGTTCTGAATATTTTCTGTATGGTGTTTCCTCATAATACCCGGAACTAAAATGTTTAGCCATATCCGAATATCCACGAACTTGTATTTTTATTACGTTATGACTTGATCCTTGTAAGAAAAATTGTGGTAACGAACCCTTATCGTGACTTATTGTAAGTTGAAGATTTGGACTTCCCTTTTCTTCCCACAGTTGTTGTAAATACTTTGCTTCTTCATCGTCTTTCAAATGTCCGAGAGCCTCAAAGTTACTTGAATAGTGACAACCAATCCAATTAAATAAATTAGACCTTGCAGCGTCTTTGGAGTACCCAACAAAATCATTACGTATTTTTTGTTGCTGTAGGTTGAATACCAACCTTTCGTTGTTCATATAGGCGGATGTGTCTGATCCCTCATTGCGTTTATTAACCTTCAGCTTGCGTAAATTAAAGTGATGGCTAAGAGTGGATGCATCATAAATATTTATTCGTGATGGTTCATCGAAAATAAATTCTGTATCCTTGTATCGTATATTGTATGGGTAGGTGTCACCACCAGCTGTTATCATAACTTCATTATTTACTTTTCTAACTTCATCAATACTCATTAACACATCTTTAAAGTTTGGTAAAAACTCTAAATCTGTATCGAAGTGGAAAACCCAATCCGCATCAAAAAAATTATTCATCTTGGCATAATCGAATAACATATTCATATTGATACCAATTTTACCAAACCAATGCAAATTATCAAGAAAGTTTACAGATTCCTGTGGTAGTCCCATTTCGTACATATTCTTTACTTCTACTATATGTTCCAACCCAAACTCTTTTACTCGTTGAAATGTTTGACTTTCGCTGGAGTTTTGATTAAGTGCGTTGTTAAACAAAATAACTTTCACATCGAAATGTGGAACGATATATTGTTTCAGTGATGCAAGATACAAATTGATATATCCATTATCTTCTGCTTCTTTTGTTTTTCCACATGCGGATAAAAATAATAGCTTCACAACTTACTCCTTCTCGTATCCTGGGTCTTTTGGAATTGCTATCCAGCATAGAAGATAAAAAATGACTGCCGGGAGTGGTGAAAGAAATGCCGCAATAAACAAAAGTCTGATGAGGGTTGGGTCAATATTTAATGACTCCGCAAACCCACCACAGACTCCAGCGATTTTGTTTTCTTTACTACTCAAATATATACGTTTCATAATACACTCCTTTGTGGTGTGACACGGGATGGACGGGAATCGAACCCGCAACCTCTGCAGTGACAGTGCAGTGCTCTAACCGATTGAGCTACCACCCCAACCTACTATTTTCGAGGAAGTATCAATACTCGCATAGTATCCACTGCTAAAACTTTTCGTAAATGTGGATATCTAAACTCCTCTGGTGTTTTACTATCGTCAACTACTTTAGCTATAATCGTTGCGGTCATACCAATCATATTTGGAAATGCGCCAAATGCAGTTCCAACATATCCATTGTTAGTATGTGATATACCATTCACAGTAGACACGGTATCAATCTGACCAAAACCTGCCGTTGCTTGAACAAAAATATTACTACTGATTAAAACCATTCTGCGACTACGAACATTGGTAAACGCACCTAGATGTTTAACTACTTGTCCACCAGATACATCTACAAAAATAGTATCTATATCTTTTACAAAGTTAAGTTCATAATTTTGTACAACTTGCGGTTGCGTTGGTGATGAACATCCTACTAGAACGAACAACAACATCCATAACCGATTCATACGTCACCTCTTAGGGCTTAGTGGTTTGCGTTACCGTCTCGTAAAGGGTTTCAAACTCTTGGTGCGTTGCAACTTCATCATCAAAGTTCTGCTTGTAATATACACGTGCTAACTTACGGAATACCTTCTTGTTGAGTTGGAGTTCTTCACAGATGTCTCCAATCACATTCTTTTGCAAGTCACGTTCTGCGGCAACACGGGTCATAGACGTTGCCATATCTTTTAATGCTGCTTCTAACTTCAACTTATCATTCGGTGTCAAATTCATAATAACCTCATTGTTGTTTTGTAAAGCTCCCAGTGAGGGACTTGAACCCCCGACCCTCTGATTAACAGTCAGATGCTCTAACCAACTGAGCTAACTGGGAATGAAACAGGCCCACAAGGACTCGAACCTTGACTAATGCTTTTGGAGAGCATTGTGCTGCCAATTACACCATAGACCCTAAAACTCGTCCTTTTCTAATATAACTGCTATCCAAGCCGTTGTCAAGCTTATAGTAATAGCTATTATTAAAAATGTAATAATAGCGTATATCACGGGAAGTCCTCACCTTTGTAGTCTGGGTGAAGATTTTTCATATTTTCTATACCTTTTACCCATCGGTATGCGACGAATACAATAAAAAATAATAATGCTGCATTAAACATAACGTTCTCCTATGTAATGCCAAGAGAGGGAGTCGAACCCCCGACGCCCAGCTCTTCAGGCTGGCGCTCTACCAACTGAGCTATCTTGGCGTATGCACCGTGTAGGGGACGATCCTACAACCTGTCGCTTAAGAGGCGAATGCTCTACCAGTTGAGCTAACGGTGCAAAGTAGGCACGGCTGGAGTTGAACCAGCGACCCCTGACTTATCAGGTCAGTGCTCTAACCACCTGAGCTACGCGCCTATATGGGAGTGGAAGGATTCGAACCTACTAGGCCTATTGGCGACAGATTTACAGTCTGTTGCAGTCCTCCAACTCTGCGGCACTCCCTTATTGTTCTACTATCTCTATCTTTGTGTATCCTCGTGCCGATACACTAGGCCAGAACGCAATATTCATTTCATCCAATTCAATATCACCAAACATACCTATTAATTCTCGTACCGCATCTTCACGTGTTGCATACTGTGTTGGTGTTTCAATATCGTTGAACTTAATAATAAACATACATTCTCCGTGTTATAGCGGGGGAGGGATTCGAACCCTCGACCTCACGATTATGAGTCGTGCGCTCTCACCAACTGAGCTACCCTGCCGTTTACAAATTAGTTGTGGTGTGTTTTAACCAAGTCTTTGAACTTTTGCGTACCTATAAGAAACTGCGCTCCGTTTATCCAATATTCTAAATTTACATTATTTTTTGTAAATATTTGAATTATATAACTTAACAGTATTGTGTTTACTTTTGCACCTGCTTCGGCCAAACGATACCACACGATATCATCAATTTTGAAATGAACGAATATAACATTAGTATTGTTAGGACGCAGCCATTCATCAAACAAGGTTCCATCATCTTTTAACCACCCACACTTAAAATCACTACATAATTGTGGTCGCTTATTGTATATTGTACATTTATGGTCACCAACAAATGGACAGGGTTTGCCTGGTTCCATTTTGTGTCCGTATACATCGGCGGTTAACCAACCATCACAACATTTGGTACAACTTCCACATTGTCTTGTCATTTGTTACATATTCCACCATCGTATGAATCCTAAGGCATCAACACCAAGCCAAACAAGGTTGACGATAACCATAGGATAATCTCGTTTCTCCCAGAAACTATGCAACATTCCAGCATGACCGAAGAACAGTAAAGTATAACTTAACGACATCGGGACGGGTACTCGTCCTGCTAACAATAAACCACCTACAACCAAAATCAATATCGCCCACCACTTACGAGTATGAATTCTATGTTCTGCGGTGTCCGACAATGTAATCGGTTTCGTAAATAAAAGTTTCTTCATTAAAATTGTCCTGTCTCCATAGCGTGTTGAATATCACCACCTTGTAGCACTTCTGGTTTGTTAACTTCACCAACTATCAGTGCGGTGGCTAACATAACTATGGTGAGAACACAAATAACCGTAACAATTGTATTCTTTACAATTTCTGGTGTTAGTCTTGTCATAGTTTCTCCTGAAAAGAGGTGCGAGTCAGATTCGAACTGACGCGGGATGTTTAGTCCAAGGGTTTTGCAGACCCGTGCCTTCAGCCTCTCGGCCATCGCACCTTATTTAAATTTAGGGCCAATGACCCAAAATACTAATGATTTACGTGTTCCTTTTACTACTGGTTTTACTCTATGTAGCATGTATGACGGAAATGTAATTAGTCTATTTTTTATTTGTTTTACTTCTTCTGGTTGTTTGGTGTACATAACTTCAAACTGACCACCTTCATATTCGTTTGAATCTGACAGTATGAGACTGCACGATAACTTTCTCGGAAACATATGGTCAGCTGGTGTATTCTCGCCCATCCAACAATCTACGTGAAAATCATATAAATCATTTTGATCTCTGTACTCTGTGTATTGAATTTTGTCAAATCCAATCAAGTCAAATCTAAAAAATTCGTTATTTACATAAGTTGCCGCTGTTTGTAATCTATCAAATATCCAATTATTTTGATTATTTACCTTAAACTGGTTTACTTTAGACTTTCTATAGTTTGGTGCAATTCGTCCTTCACCTACCGTTGCATCACCCAAACTTAAAGTATTACAATAATTTATTACTTGGTTTAATTCTTCGTTTGTAAATACATCATCAATAAATGTGTAAGGAAGCATGTCCTTTTTTATACTATGTACTCTTGTTGTCAACGGATACGACATACAACCTCCATAGATTAGCACCCGCGAGAGGATTCGAACCTCTGACCCACAGCTTAGAAGGCTGTTGCTCTATCCAACTGAGCTACGCGGGTATAACGCCCCAAGAAGGATTCGAACCCACAACCCCCTGATCCGAAGTCAGGTGCTCTATCCAGTTGAGCTATTGAGGCAGAGCTGACAACCAGGATTGAACTGGTGACCTCCACTTTACCAAAGTGGTGCTCTACCAACTGAGCTATGTCAGCGATTACTTTTTATCTGTCACTTGGAGTGGTATACCTATTGCAGACAACCAGATATTTAAATTTTTCTTCACTCCATCAATATCACGATTTTCCCACGACATATTTAAATTTAAAATATCTTCGTTTGATTGAGAATCACGTGAATAATACTGGACATTCCAATTTTCATTTATTTTTTGTTTTGCCATAACAATTCTCCTTTTTGTACGGGTGACTGACGGGGCTCGAACCCGCGACCCGCGGAACCACAATCCGCTGCTCTGCCAGCTGAGCTACAATCACCACAAATGCACTCGGTGGGGGTCGAACCCACACGCCTCACGGCGCCAGCTCCTAAGGCTGGTGCGTCTCCCAATTCCGCCACAAGTGCATCAACTATTAAAACATTCCTGCGTCACGTTCTGCCGTACAAGCCATGTGGTCAGACCAATGGATGACATACGGAAGATTTGTTTTCATCGCATACTTTTGATACGGCTTATAGTATGGCTTATTTCCATCATCATACAAACCATCGGACATCTTGATTGCTAACCATTCCTTTTCTGTGATAGGAACTTCAAACTTCTGTAAAAGATACAATGCTCTATCTGTGACTGTCATAAACTGAATATTATCATTGTACGTATACATTTCACCGCGCTTACGATGCCAATCACTATCTTGGTCAAGGTAATATGGACCTGTCTCATTACCGAGCTTTCCAAGGTCGTGATGAAGTGCTGCAAAAATCATTTCTTGCTTGGTGAAGTCAATTTCGCCACCAATAGCCTTATACGCGGTAGCCACCTTCATAGAAGTCTCCGCGACATGAACTACGTGATCGAGATACCCCCCAGGAAATGCATTGTGGTAGTGAATCTTACCAGATGCGGGTGCGGAAAGTAGTTGTTCACCGAAAACTTCGTACATTTCATTCAACTTTTCAACACGAGGATCGTCAGCAAGAAATGCGTTGAACTTTTCCAAGTTTTTCTTAGCCTTCTCTTCGTAATCCATCATAACCGTTTCCCGTAGTTAAAGTTATCATAATCTTCACGATACAGCTCGTGGAGTAAATCTAACAGGGTAGGGTCTAAAAAGTCAACCCCCAATTTATCGGTGTATTTTCGATAAATAATATTATTAAATGTATATCCCAATTTATTTTGTATGAATTCCGACAATTCTTGTAGGTTTTCATACTTAAATATATGCAATTTATTTTGCGGACCATTCAATATAAATGTTTGTGAAACATATGCTGGAATTCGTAAACAATTTACTCCACTTGGTATAAGATACTTACTAAACCTGTTTTCCATACTTCTAGCGACATTCATTTGATAATCACTTTCTCCGTTCATATAAACGGCTCTAAAAAAATCTGTTTTCTGACTTTTTAGTTTTAGCATATCACTTACGAAATGTATAATATCTATTTTATCAACAGGTCTGTCCGATATTTTACATTTTCCACATACACAAACATTCAATGTGTGATTGAGAGCGGACTTAAAGCGTGTAATGGGATTTCTAACAGTAGTGAAAGCATCAAAACTTCCGTGAATGTCTATCAAATGATTATACGTTTGATGTTCTTGCTCGTTTATTTCCTTTAATGGGAAAAACGTTCTCATTACTGCCGTAGAAGCAGTCTTGGGAACGTTGACCCATAACCATTTTGTATCATCAATTTTAGATGTTATCAGCATAGTTATGCAACCATTATTGCTCGGTTAGTTCGTGCCTGTTGTTTTGTCCACAGCTCAAAAATTGTAGGTGTGACAGGTTGTTTTGCCAGTTTCATCGTAGTCATTTCTAACAACTTGTCTGCTTTCTTATTGTTACAGGTACTACAACTCGTCACCACATTTTCCCACTTGTCTTGACCACCCTTTGCAACAGGATGTACGTGGTCACGAGTCAAAAATTCACTAGGACGGAACGCACTCTTATGCCGATTACAATATTGGCAAGTGTATGCATCACGAACGAATAGGTTTTTCTGTGTGAGTAAAGCTGGTGTCTTAAATACACGGCGGCCCTTGATATAGCGTACTAACGCAATCATCAATGGTACAGGGAATGTCTGTCTTGGTGACCGCACCACCAACTCTGGATGTTCCTCGACTATGATAGCTTTTCCTTCCAAAAATAACAATAGTGCTCGCTTCGAAGTCACAACTGTTATGGGCTCATACGTGGCATTTAGGACAACACATTTAGTTGAATCCAACGCCATAGCCATATTTTATTCCTCTGGTTTTGTATCGTTTAAGAGTTTAGTAATACTTTTTTCTTTGTAGAACTGTATTGTATCTCTTACTTTTGCTGCTGTTTCATAATCTTCTTCTTTAATCGCTTGTTTCATCGCATCTTGTAAAACATTTTCATAATCTTCTTTTTTCACTACTGCTGTGTGTTTTTGGTGTGAGTGCATCGGCGTAATCTGAAATAGTTCTACTTTATCTAAATCTTCACGAATACCCTTTCGTACTTGTTTTACCAAATATTTGTAAACTACAAGTTTGTTTTCATGCAAAAACTTTTGTATTACTGGAAATGGTTTCGATGGTAGATTTAACATTTACTTCCTCTTTTTAGGTGTCTTTTTCTTAACTACCTTTTTCTTCTTTGGTACTTCTGGTGTATCAGTCTCACCAGTTTCTACACCTTTACAGAACACACGACCATCTGTATGCACATATCGTTGTTTAAAATGCCACCCACGAGGAAACTTTTCACCCTCTGGTTTCGGTGTATAAAACTTTGGTGGTTCAATAGACTTTTGTACGCAATATGCACAGGTTACGGCAGCGATATCGTTTGCTACCGTAACCGTGACAATATTGCACTCTTGACAAACAAGTGCCTTACGTTCCATCACATTTAACTTACTACCAGTAAACTTCGTAACCTTTTTCTTTAACATACATACCTCTTACGTTTCTGGTTGTGTTTCGTTAGTTGTTTCTTCTATTGGACATACTTCACAATTCTCTGAAACTTCTGTGGTTTGAGTTTGTTGCTCATATTGAGTGAGTTGTTTTTGAATTGCTTCTAGTTGTCCACGTAAGAATTCTTCGTGCGTTGCCGCTGGTTTTACTACTGGTGCTTGATACTTTTCGTAGTTAGTTCCAAGCATCTTTTCTGCTTCACCATCTGTCATATATCTCATAAAACAAGCTATGTATCTACCAGGATGCTTACCGTGTAAATCTTTGGTAACTTCAACAATCCAACTCATTCCGGGAGGAGGTTGCCATCCAAAATAGTAGCCTACTTGTGAAATATACTTTCCTCTATCTTCAGGAGATACACGTTCATCTCCTGCTCTGTCACCTGGGGCGTGTCCAAACTGGACTACCCAATTACGTAACATGGGTCAGTCGAAGCCTTCTGAAGTGATACCACCACCGCCGTGAATACCCATATTTGTAAGAATCTTATATCCGTTAGAGTCCATAATACCATAGGTTCTCAACTCTGCCGGTAAGTGTTCTTCACCTGGTCTTGCGGGAGTGCCTTCACTGACGAACTCACCCGTGGGGATATTATTTTCGTCCATAGTGCCTCCTAGTTAATGTTGAACGTAACCAAAAAATTTATAATCTTCTTCAAATAACTTATATGTAAGTTCTTTGAATTCATCCGATGAGAAGTTAATATGAGACAACTCTTCAGATGAGCTGTTAAGTATGCTCACTTTACCTGTGTCTAATCCCAACTCAGTTTGTATCCAGTAATTGAATTCCTCTAGCTCTTCGTACTTGAACACTTTTACTTGTGAATACCCTACAAAATTTTTTTGTAACCTAAAAAACATCTTTACAAAACTTAAATCCTCTGTTTGAAAAATTCTTTTGTGTTCTACGTTGTTGTCTATATCTCGTAGTACTTTCAAATTAGTTTCAAAAAAGGTATACAGTGTTTTTGTATCGGTAAATGGTATTGTGAACTTGTATTTCCCAGATGTACCATTTACCAACTGCTGTTTATATATGTGCTTTACTGAGGATACAAACCTATCATACGGATTTCTTACAACAGAAAACGCTGGTAGTTCACCGTATCTATCTCTTTCATAAAAGTAGTTACTATGAGTATGTTCGTAATTTCCGTCTGGAAAAAATATCTTTCCGTATGCTACTGTTGCCGTTCTTGGAACTCGTAACCAGATATATCTTTTACTAGAAACTTTAGAACCGATTACCATTTGCTTTCCACAGTCTAAATTGCCTGTTCCACTGTGCTTCTAAAAAAACCAATTTTTGTTTTACTTCTCTTGGTGATCCTGCTAGTTCTACTGCACCACGAAACTTTCTTAAAATTTCTTTAATTCTTAGTAAATCTGCCAACTTTCTTGCTTCTTTTATTTCCTTCATTATTATGTCTGCTTCTTCTAACAACAAGGTTGTAGTTTCTACTGACATAGGAGGAAATATTTGATTGAAGATGCGTTGAATAATTTTGAACACATACATCTCTACCTCCTTCAAATTATTAACACAACCGTCAATTTTAATGGACCTGGAGGGAGTCGAACCCTCGTCCGAGACTGCTTCCTACTAAGCGTTTATGCACATAGTTCCTTGTTTAGTTTCATCCGCCTCTTGACAAGGAACAAACATAAGTCGGACGTAGGGTAGTTGTGTTTGATGTTAGCTACTACCCGTTACTAACACTACACCATATGATAAGTCCGATTACCCTTATATGGGTCAGGTCATCGGTCCTTCGGCTCTACTGCTTACGCAGCGAGGGCGAGAGGTTGGCTGTATGAGTTGCCAGTTGAAATTTGTGGTCTGTTTCACCAGTATTACCAAACTGGATACAAAGCTTAGTCATCTACATCCCGTCGAAACCATGACAGGCCCTTCTAACTACTATAAATATCTACACTTAAATATAAAAAGACCGAACTCATTTGTCAAGTCGGTCTTAATATATAGTATTCAATAATATTTTATACTACTGCTCTACCTTTATCAAGTTCCCAATCTTTTTCAGGTCGTACTTCAAGATTTTTATTCCAGACAGCTTCTAGTAAAGGAACGTCTTGACTATTTTCCTTTGCAAATTGAATCAAAGCATTTATATCTTTTGGAAAACACGTTCCACCGAATCCAAAGTGCCCATCTGGTCCTGGAACTTCCCAGTGTGATGTTCCTAGTCGTGTATCACACTTTAAAGTTTTTGCGATGTTACTATACTCTATACCAACCTTTTGACATATCTGATATATTTCGTTGAGATATGCAACCTTTGCAGACAGCATAGTATTTGCCACATACTTAATCATCTCTGCTTCTTTTGCCGTTGTGTGACGAATACTGGAATTTGGGAACCGTTGCCAATATGCATCATCAACCATTTTTACTTGTCTACTATTGTGAGTATATCCTAAAATAATATCAACCTGAGATACAAAATCGTTGATATAGTTTTTTTCGGTTAGGAATTCTGGGTTGAAGCAGATAGTCAAATTAATAAATTTTTCTGCTAGTCTGTTTGTTGTTCCTGGTGTGACTGTAGATTTAAGAACACATATTGGTGCCGAACTTTCGGATTCGTTACGTGTTGATATTTCTTTTAACACAGATTCTACTATATCCGTATTACATGTTCCATCTAGATTCATTGGTGTCGGGACACATATAAAAATAATACCAACTTTGTTTGCTAAACTAGAAACAGAATCTTCTGTGCATTCTTTTGCGATATCGTATGTTAGGACGGTGTGTGTAGATTCAAAACCTTTCTGCACCGCTGTTCCCACATAACCCAATCCTACTACACCAATTTTATTCATACGACCCTCGTGATTGGTCCAATCATTGAACGTCTACTATACCATCCCTTATCAGTTGATATATCATTAATTTGTCTAAATGCACCATCATATTTGTGAGCCAACTTGTACATATCAAAATGTTCTACTGCAAAATTACGGACATATGCTCTGTCGATTGCACCATTTTCAATTTGCTCTAATCCTGCTAAGAAATCACCAAGTGTTCTACATTGATATCCAGTTTTTCCGTGTTCAACCGTTTCTGTAAAACTTCCGTATGAAGAACCCAATACTGGTGTTCCGCAGAGTTCTGCTTCTACGGTAACTCCACCAAATGGTTCTACATAACGTGTTGGCATTATAACTGCCATTGCGTTACCCAAAAACTTTGAACGCTCTCGTCCGTGAATAGGTGGAACATACTCAATATTTGGTGAAGTTAAATATGGAGTTGGGTCACCTTGTCCACAAATTTTAAACTTTAAATCAGGACGAACTTTGGCTATTTCTGATATAAAATGCACTCCCTTAATATTTGATAATCTACCAAAGTATGCGACATATCCTTCTGGGTTTGGATTGAAGTCCCAATCGTCAACCTTAAAGTAGTTTGGAATGACCCAATGATAATCGTGACCACTTCTACCTTCACGACCTATCTCGTAATGATACCACGCATTACTTTCAAATATTCTGAAGTCTTGGTATGAGTTTGGGTAACCGATACCAGTTTCTACTTTTGGATTTGGAAAATCTTTAATAGCCGTATCGTGGGCAAATCCGAAGGGTAAACAAATAATATCGTGTGTGTCAAGATTTCTTCCTAATTGTATCTTTAAGCGTGCATTGAACGTTTGATACAATTCATTACCAGTATTCGCTAAATCACCGATAAAGTCGGATGGCATGGCATCACGATTACCGTATATTTCATTAAATAATTTTGTTCTAATTCCCGCCCATTCATCAAACGACATTAGATTCACATCATAGGTTGCCCCACTATGTGCTCCCTCTACCCCGTAATGAATAACGTCATATCCTACCGATTGCATCATTGGGGCAAACCGTTTTACCTTACCAGTAAACGCACAATGGCTGAACTCGTAAGTAGTTTGAGTATGCGGAATACCTAGTAGATGTAATCGCATAATTACTTAATATTTAAACGTTCTAATTGTTCTTTGATGGCTGCTTCGTGTCCTTTAGATAAGGTCGCAGCTTCTTGTTTAATTTGCTCTAGTTGTTCAGTGGTCAACGAGCGTAGAAATACTTCATTACCATGAAATTGTGATGCCATAACCTAACTCCTTGTGAATAACCTTACTAATATAAATATCAAGCAATAAAACAAAAACGGAAGAGCGTTAGCCCTTCCGTTTAAGTTTTTTGGATTTAGCGTAGATTACGCAGCGGTCCAAGCCGTGATGGTGCGACCCTTAGCAGCGGGACGGGCCGAAGCGACCGTGCCGTTCTGCTCGAACTCACCACTGCCAGCGAGGACAGCGTTGATGAACGAAAGGCGGGTACGAACCTGCTTCTGGTGGACACCCTCACGGGTGAGGTAGGCGTTCACATCGTCAGCGGTGACGATACCCGACGAACGGCGGTTCGAAAGTGAGCGGAGGTACGAAGTCATCCGACGAGCGGTAGCCTCGAACTCGGTCGTGTTGAAGTAGCGGTTCATCGAGAAGTCGCTACGGGTCTTGCTGTTGCGCTTTGCCATAAAAATAACCTCTTTATAAAAAGTTTTGTAAGATATCCGATATTTGTTCGAGCGTCATCGCCATAGTGCGTGGGCTTCGGAACTGTCTCACTCAGTACACGTTAAACATACAACATCTTCACCACGTTGTCAATACCCTTGAAAAGATTGTTGGATATTAAATATTTTTTAGTTAGTAGAGATGATTTCGAAATGTTCATCTACCAACGAGACATTCATATTGATGGAGGCTGAAAGCATCTTAAGCTTTTCCTCAATTCCATCTTTACTGATGTCTCCGTACCACAACTTGCCGTACTCTCTGGTGAATACAGACACATTGTAGAAAACATTCTTTCCTGTGTCCATACGTCCCTGACGACCAAACATCTTAACTGCTGCGTTTACTGCGGGTTGTACATCTTCTGCTGTGTAGAACATATATACCTCGTTATTGAGGTTCTTGATTCGTCACCTGTGGTGACACGGACTCCATCTTTTCATTATACTGAATAGTATAACACGCTGTACATAAACAAGGTGAATGCGGTATATCTTTTCTTCTAAAACCATTCAGTCCACATTCTTCACATATCTTTGCCGATTCTCTTTCTATCTTGTATGAGATACAATCTAACACGTACTGCTGTGACTTGTCAAGGGCTGAAGTGAAATGAATTTGCAGCATAGAATGATTCGTACTAACATCTACTATTTGCGCAAATGATAGTATATCAGTTATAGCATAAGCTTTATCTATTAGCTTATGCCATCCTGGTTTTATTATTTCTTTAGCTTTTTCTTTATTCATATTTTTTTCTTTCTTTTCTTTTTGCTTCTTTTTCTTTTCTTTCTTATAATGCACGTGCGGGCAGGAGAAAGCCCCTAAAAACTTAGTATGCAGTTTTTAAATTGTATTTGATTGCCCACACGAGCTCATGCGGGATGTGTATTATATGTAGTGAGGTTCAGCCAGAAAACGGCAGCTTCTTCATTTCACGAAAAATATCGTCTGCTGATGCACGACGAATTTCCTCATCGTGTTCCTCTTTTTCCATCTTTATTTTTTGTTGCTTTGGTGGATGTTTTCCACTTAATTTCTTGACCAACCTTTCGATTTCTTTATCAGAAGGTATCATTTATCCTCCCCTTTCCAGGGTTCTTGTGGTTCATCACTATCATCTTCTTCATCGTTTGAATTATCTTCAAATAAACGACGAAGTTCATCCATATCCTTTTCACTTATCTTACGATAGTCAGGATCGTTTTTCATTTTCTCTATTAGTTTTTCGAAGGATGGTGCTATGTGCTTACCATCTTGTGTCTTAAACACTTGGAAAAATCCTTGCTGTTGCATCTGTTGTTGCTGCTGCTTTTCCATTTCTACGGTTGCGGAGTTCAATGCATCAACAAAGTTCTCTGATGCTTCCATAGTAGCTTGAACCATCTGCTGTGTTTTATTCCCTTCTATATAGATGGTTTTAATAATGGTTAGTGTCTCTGCTAATATAGCGACTGCTTTAACCATCAATATAATTGTTGTGGTTGTTCCAATTACAAACGCACCTGCCAATAAACCTAATATAAAATTACTCACATACACCTCTTAGTTATCCGATACCGAACCCAGTTTGATTACGAAGTGCGATAGGTACATCGCATGGTTCAAACTCATCTATTACTGAGTTATACTTGTACCAAAGTCTGGTTCCACTACCTTCGATGTTAGGACGAACTACATTCAATATAGTTTGTTCGACAACTGCATACTGATATGTTGCCCCGTCCGCCAAATCCTGCATATTGTTTTTTACTGCGTATATTGCATCTTCAAGTTCTGTACATATAAGTGGTGTTCGTCGTATCCCTAAAGGTAAGAGATTACGGAGGTCAACCACAGTCACAGTGTATACCTTAGAAATCATCTTTAGAAAACTCGCCTGAATCTGATTCATATTTGCGTAGACGAGTTTTTAATACACTGACCTCAAACAATAATTCGTTTGTTGTTTCTACTTGACTATAATACTTCTCACGCCATTCGTCAACCTCTTCACGGAGACACGCAATTTCATCCTTTACTGCGTCAAGCTCTTCACGAAGTTCCTTGCGAAGAACAGCATGTTCATCAACTACAGTTTTACTTAACCATAGTTTTTCTATCAGTTTTAGAACGACACCACCAACAATCGCTGCTACACCTGCGGTTGTGGCTTCTGGTGAAAGTATAGTTGGATCTGCCATTATTTCTTCTTAGTAAATAGTTGCAGAACCTTTCGTATAATTAGTCTAAATTGGGTGAATAAAATACCACCGAATATAATACCAGCAATCATTGCGGCAACCACATCATGCCACATTACGTGTCCGTGCATTAGTGTTCCAACCAATACACCCAACATAAACACAATTGTAATTACTATATTGATTGCTGCTTTATGTTTCATACTACAACTGATTATTAGTGGACATAACCAATTAAATTAATTCTAAATCATCCATTATAGCTAAATATCTAACATGCGTGTCAAACTCCATAGCAACCCAAGCACGAGTTTTTCCATCTACCTCGTCCGTTTTTGGGTTGGATACCAATAAAACTTTATATCCAGAGTTTTTCATTCGTGCATTAGCACCTTTGATAAATCCAGTTTTTTCATAATCTATCGCGTCCATAAAAACCTCACTTTAGATTTTCCATCATAAAGTCATTACATACATCTACATTCTTCATCACAATCAAGGTATCACGAGAAGAACGTGCGATACTGAATAGTGATGGACACGCTATACTTTTATACTGCTCTGCGGACTTTATATCGTTGTTCATATTCCACAACGTGAATGCTGCAATTCCTACAATCAACGTCCAAAACTTCACATTCGACCAATTAATCTTCGTCCTCATAGTCTGCATCATCATCTTCGTAACCCTCGTCAAAAAGTTCGACATCATCGGTCATAATCTCTGCTCCGATTAGACCATCTTCTGTGATAAACGAGCTAACATCCAATGCTTCTTCTACATATGATACCGCATCCTCCGCATCTTCCCCATAAACAATAACATTTACAGGTACTACAAACTTATCTAACTTCTTCATCTTAACTCTCGGTTAAAATTTTGTCAAGTACTACTATAGTAAATAGTAGTTAGATCCCATTAGGCGTCATTGACCAAACAATATTTTTTACTTGGGTAACGTCATACAATATATTCCGTACCTCTGATATCATTTGATTTAGTGTATTACATTCACGCAACTCACCTTCATACACATAACGAAACACACCAACCTGCTCTAAAATATCAGCTTTGTTAATGATGAGGTCTGTCACACCATTGATATTGATTGCTTTAATGACACCATCTAAATCCAACCAACGAACCTTACGTTTACGACCTGTGGTTGCGCCTACCTCACCACCTACTTCTTGTATCTTCTGTAATATCGGGTCGTTCTCATCTTGAAATGTAGTCTTGAAACCAGAATATGTTTCATACGCTTTCATCGTCCCAATAACCTTCTGTATTTTTTGTGGAGGAATTCCATTCAGAACCGCTGACCCAATCGTGCAATGCGAGCTGGTCACGTATGGGTAATCACCCCAATCAACATCAATTTGAAATCCCTGTGCACCTTCACATAAGATACGCCAGTCGTTATGCTTGTTATGGAATAACTCATAAGTATCAATAACAGAGAATAGTGAAGAAGGTTGGATACCCAAATCCTTCATCCGCATACCTGTGCGGTTATACTTATCACGATAGGTTGGACCAATTCCTTGTCGAGTGGTTCCAATTTTACTATCGGAACTATCTTCTTCAATATGTTTATCTAATACCAGGTGGCATCGTTCATCAACAAATATTAGCCCATCGGTGTTGAATCCTGCTTTATTTAAATCTTTAATTTCTTCTTCTAACTTTTTAAGATTCACAACACATCCAAATCCAATCACACTTGGAATACCAAACAACACACCAATAGGAACAAGATGCGTCACAACCTTCTTTCCATGGTGATAGACTGTGTGACCTGCGTTAGAACCACCATTATATCGAAGGATTAAATCATAGTTGTTAGCGAGTGCATGGGCAACTTTCCCCTTACCAGTATCACCCGCCTGTAAATCTACAATTACATCAGCGTATCTAATCATAACCTTTATCCTCGTTTAAATACTATCAAGTTTTATTCTTGTTAAATCGAACGTTTCACCAGGGTCTTTCTTACGACCAAATGGAAACGCAACTTGTGCATGTGTCAGTATCGGTCGTGTCTTACTATCTGGGTATCTATTGTGAAGTTGTTGTACTAACTTACTCAAACTTTCATATTGTTGGTCGCTATACATCAATCCATTCATACCTTGTAAACAGATACCAATACTAAAGTTGTTCCAGAGTTTAATACCATCGAACAACGATATCCCAGCGTGACGAGCAATATACTTTGGATTTACATATTCATATATCTTTCCGTCACGTGCCACAAAGTAATGATACGACAATCTACGTCTGCGTAATACACCGTGCGTTTGTCTTGCAGTCATATTAGTACCATCATTGTGTATCACGATATAGTTTTGCGTGCTATCTCGTATCCCTCGTGGTGGAAGTGGCATCTTATTAATCTTTAGTTGCTGGAACGACATCATCGCAACTAACATAATAAAAGGTTTAAACATACTACCCCTCCTATACAAAAGTAAAACGGAGGTCAACAAAAGTCAACCCCCGTCTTTAACAACTAATAATAAATATTACTTTATATCGTTAATTGACCAGAATAACAACTTCTCTGTATATCCGACTGATGAATGGTCTTGTGCGTCACCCATAATTAACTTGAAGATGCCGTGTGGAAGAAGCAATGATAAAACGCGAGCCCAACTAATTTTTCTATCGTATTCTACGGTTACCTTACCATCTTTACTAATATGATGCATAGTACCGCAATGATAATAAAGTGGAGCAAATGGAACTTTGGTTACAATATCACCATCATTGACCCAACGATGATGTGTGATGTGTCCGTTGAATTCATCAATGTAATCACGGTCACCAACACGTGGACTACCATAAGTAAATAAGGTAGGAACTCTCATACTAATATCTAATACACAACGACGAGCCATTAAGGTTGCCATTGCCGCACCTAAACTATGTCCAGTAAACCAAATATCTTTGTTCTTGATTGGACTAATATGTATTTTAATTGGTTCCCATATCTTGTCCGTATATGTACGGAACCCACGATGTACACGACCAATACCAGTGCGTGATGGTGTTAATGCAATACTGAGGTCAGCCTTAATATCATTCCATTCCTTCACTTCGGTTCCACGACAAATGACTACTACATCATCTTTACTTTCTACTACATATGCATTACTACCATCATTACCATAATACGTTACACCATCAAACCCAGCTTTAACAAATAACTTCTTTGCATCTTCTGGTTTTTCATATGCTAAATTACTAAAGCGTGCAAATAATGCACTTTGTTCTGCAAAACTTAAATTCTTAATCATAACTACTCCTATAGTGTTACTCGTGAACCGATAAGTAAGAAATGTAACGGCTTGCCTGTTGATGGGACCATTACACGATGTGCACCCGTTAGACCAAATCTTTTGGTAATTTTGTAATCAACCGAGTTACCGACCATAGCACTTAACTGATCACTAAAGGTAAACTTGGTCATATCATTATATGATACTGGTGAGCCCAGAATAAATATCTGTGGAGATAGTGTGGCACGTTCATTTAGCTGAATTGGATTGTGCATCCAGAATGCTGCAAATGACGTTGCGTAACTAATTGCTGTTTTCTTTTCCATTTTGTCTGGAATTGCCAAGATAATAACGTTTCCACTTACACCAACAATTCCCCACTTAGGGTCGGGTTTGACCCACGTTACACCAGTCATATTCATCCACGTTCCTTTTAGATATGCTGCGGTGTTGGCATATGACATAATATGTTTTAATTTACCTTTATCAAACTTCATCTTAGAATAGGATGCGTTGATAGCTCCTTGGTCAAATGTCAACCAAAGAATACCAGTGACCCCATAACTCTTATCACCTGCTAATGAAGATTGAGAAACACCCGTGGTCAACATTGCGGTCAAACTACCATCTGGATTTTGACCGGTTGTTAAATCGGATGCTACCAATAAAGGATTAACATTTTCACCACCCTTTTTCTTTTCTTCTTTCTTTTCGTCCTTCTTCTCTTCAGACTTTTCTTCAGACTTAGATTCAGATTTACTTTCTTCTGACTTTGATTCCGATTTAGATTCCGATGAAGATTCTGACTTAGCCTCGGCTTTAGCTTCTGCGGGTTTAGATTCTGCCGCGGGTTCTCCACCACCACCACTTGATGTGGGTGCTGGTTCTGACGATGAACTAGAAGGAGCAGGAGTAGAGGACGAACTACTAGATGGTGCGGGTGCAGCTGGTGCCGCAGGTGCTGCAGGAGCGGGTGGTGGTGTTGGGGGTGGTGTAGACGCCGCCGCTGACGTTGCAGCAGAACTTGCTGCACTATTTGCTGCCGAATTTGCCGCACTACCTGCTGCTGAAGATGCCGCTGAAGAAGCTGCGGCACTTGCGGCTGCTGATGCCGCAGCACTTGCCGCAGCGGACGCCGCCTGTGTTGCAGCTTGGGTTGCTACTGTCGTTGTTGTTTGTGTCACAACTGGATTATTCACTACGGGACACGGAATATTAACAGTAACTTGATTAATCCATGTTAATAGTTCACCTGCTTGTGCTTGTGCCGCAGTAAAAATCTTGGATTGACCACGATACGAAATCAGTACACCAGGCCCATTAATAGGAAATGTTGCCGTTTGAACTGTATTCGTACACGGGTCAACCCAAGTTTGTACTACAACTTGTGCTTTACCACAGCTTGATGCTATAAATAATAATAGTATAACTGCTTTCTTGATGTGTCGCATTATTTCTTAAACAACCCTTTACGAACCATTCTGGTTACAATTTTTGCCGATGCATCTTCTAATGCCTTCTTGGTGGTTGTACCAATAGTACTTTGATTGAACTTTATTTCACCAAAGTTATCGTCGTTCATTAGAGTCAATTCACGAATTGTTTTTGCTTCACCAAGACCAGAACCAGTAAAGTATTCACCAGTTTCTGCGTCCACAAACTTTACTTGTAAACCTAAACGAGTGACCACTTTGTTCTTGACACCATCTTTGAGATTGATGGTTTCATCTTCACTTACTGAAAAATCATACACTTCAATATATACAAAATATTCTGCTAATTTAATTTTACCACGACCATCTAATTTGTTTTCAGTAAATCCAGATTGGGACGCTTGAAATTGTTTTACCATTCTGTTTTTAATTTCTGTCTTATCTTCGGTAAAGGTAAAACGATTAGTTTCTTCCAAGTATTCTACAACGATATTGGTAACCCCAAGACCAACACGCTTGTCTTTGAGTTCTGGATACATTGCAAACACTTCTTCGTTGATACCAATGTTCAACAATTGAATAGGAATTTTTGGTCCATTGTAATCCAGCAATGAATCAATATTGATCTTTTTTTCAAATGATGCACGATACTCTTCGGTTTTAGTTGACCCAACAACTTGTGCCGAAAGAAGTGTTGGAACTAATAGTAACACTAATAGTTTTTTCATTACCCTTCTCCTTCACCAGCATTTGCTTGTTTGACTGCGGTTGGTGAAAACTTTTCTAATCCAGCAATACCAAACGAACCAAGTGTAATAATCATAAATGAGTTATACACAAATTCGTGAATTTCTAATGGCATACCCATAACACCAGTTACGATATCTACAATTGAATACAACGTCATAACTGCGAAAGACAAGAAACCAATTACTGTTTTTTCATTATATTCATTATTATCTTTGAAGATTTGCGAGAATCTTGCTAACATAGTCTCTTGCACTTTCTTTGCGTCCATAACTTTCTCCAGTTCCTACAGATTTAAAGTAAAAAAATCCCCATCCGTGATAAGCAGGCTCCTTCTTTGCCATAGCTTGCACACGTTCTCCGTAATCCTTAACTTCTTCTGGGGTCATACAATTACCACTTTGGTTCTTCTTTCGTCCAATCGTCCTTCTTTTTTGGTGCTGGAGCTGGTGCTGCTGCACCACCGCCTGAACCACCCTTGACTGTGTTGTTATTTTCAAGGTTGATAACTACTGGTGCAGCTGCCGGTGGTGGGGTTGTTGCTGCTTCATCGCCACCCATTAATTGCTTACCAACTACACCTGCGATTGCGGTTACAATAATAGTTACTAAACCAATGATTGCGTTCTTCAAACCACCGCCTGAACTTTCTTCTGACATAACACTCTCCTATTGTTTGTTGATGATTACTGGAATCTTGACAAGGTTGCCAGAGACATCCAGTAGGTTTAAGTCATAAGAACCATTTTTAATCTTGGTGTAATCAAGGTCAATTACTTGATTTACTTTATCTGCAGTAAATCCTTCAATTGCTAATACCCTACCATCAATACTGGTAAGTTGTAGACTATACAACGCACCTGGTGTGACTTCAACTAATACCGATGCGTGACCATCCGTAGTCGTAACTTTTTGTGTTCTAAACTTTGTGGAGGTTGATGTCACTCCCAAATCAAGTGGTTTACTCATATCTGGATTAAAAATATTATTGTCGTAGCAACCAATTACCAAAAGGGAAATTATCCCGTATCGTAAATAGTTTTTCATATTACTCCTATCGGAAGTTACTGATACCGACTAAACGGATTACAGTAGAGGAAAGGTTAATACCAACCTGATTACCTTTATTGTCTGCTGCGTCCATAACCTGTGTCAAAACCACAGAGGTGTTTAGGTCTACACCAGCCTTCAATGCTACGAGTTGTAACTTGAATGGGGTGAGATTTGCTCCTGTTAATGGGTTCTTTAAATCTTTATCAACTGCACCAAAACGAACAGTTCCGTCCACCATTGGATGAACGAACGATACCCAACTTGGAGTATCAATATTCATTTTCACAAACTTCACCAATGTTGGGTCATACTTGACTTCATATTGTAAACCAGATAATACGATACCCTTTGTATCTACATTGAAAGGAATGTTAATAGTATCACCTGTAACTACTACGTTGTTGACCTTTGTATCAATACTTTGACCACTTGGAACCACCAAATTACCCCAACCGTAAATCGCTGCTTGTTGTTCTGTGACCAATGAAGAATGTGATAGGTTCACATCACCCTTCAATGCGTAACGAAGGTCAAGGGTTTGTTCACTTGTAGTGGTTCGTGCGTGAACGTATCCTGATGTTTTATTACTGAACTTTGCATTGATGCGAAGTGCGTAATCTACATTTTGATTATTGACATTTCTAATATTATTATTGAATGCTGATGTGCCATTTGTTGCTTTGGTGAAACTTGACGCAATCTTATAGAATGCCCAACTTGCATCACTTGACATAAAGGTGACAGGTCCGTTATACACATCAAGAATATTCATCCACTTCACAGATGAAGGTGTGACACCTGCTGGGAAC